>Ga0187827_10000082_pt1 | contig 141245 bp, 123 predicted proteins | sample ETNtaG_39_FD_167969 | JGI IMG/M metagenome (GOLD analysis project Ga0187827, IMG submission 167969) | Marine microbial and viral communities from oxygen minimum zone, Eastern Pacific Ocean - ETNP2014_SV_150_PacBio MetaG (Illumina Assembly) | ecosystem: Environmental > Aquatic > Marine >... | reverse complement strand
GATTACATCTTGTGTTCGATTATTCGCTCAACTAAAACTGTCCCTCTTTCAATTTGAACACAAACAACTGGCCGCCTTCCGGTACTGGCGCCGATCTTCTTCCATTGCCCGCACCAATGGCCAGATAAGTCTCACCATTTTGTTGATAGACGATCGGCTGGCAGCGAATCCAATACCTAGACCGATATTGCCAGTTACTGATTCTTTCACTCAGTGCTGTCCGCCCGGATACGCCGCTAGCTCAATCTTAAATGTAACTTTTCTGTTCCGAACACTTACAAATTGTCACAATCGGCAGAATTGCACTCCTTTATAATATGCCGACATAAGCTTTTGTCATTGAATTGGTTTCTATCAAAAGGTGCAAAAAGTTGAAGAGTTCAAGAAGTCGCGCCGCAGCAAGGCAGACAGCTTTTAAAACTGTTCGCCATTCACTACTCACCATTCTAACTCTCCTTTTTAGTATTACCTCGGCTTGTGTGGTTGCGCAGGATAATGTCGGTGATGAGTCGACAGTCGTTTATCCTGCGTCTTATTTTGTGGAATACGCACCGGTCACGGCGTTGGATATGCTGAATCGTATTCCTGGCATGGAACAGTCGGGCAGCAGCGGCATAGGAGGCAGTTTCCGCAATGTCAGTCGCGGCGGCCGTGGTCTTGGTTCGGGTAGTAGCGGCACGCAAATACTACTCAACGGTAAGCGTACAGCCGGCAAAAATAATACAACCCGGGCCCAGCTGACGCGCATAGATGCTGAGCAGGTGGAATACATCGAGATTATCCGGGGAACCTCCGGTGAGCTGGATGTTCGGGGCAGCACCCAGATTGCCAATATCGTGCTCTATGAGGCGATCTCAAACACAACGATCAATTACGAAGTCAATGCGAACCTTTATCGGGATAGCAACTCCGAACCCGGAGGCTCACTCACCTATGGTGGTCAGGCTGGTAATCTTGATTTCCTGGTAAATGCCTCTGCCACGCCACAGTACGATCACCGGGTCCTTAACGAAGACAGCCTCCTTCCCGATTTGTCGCCAAATGATTACATCCACGAAGATCGTATTCGGGAGCAGACAACCTACGCGCTATCCACCAACCTGGATTACCAGATAAACGCGAAAAGCAGCGCCCGCTTTAATGCGTTGTTTTCAGAAGATGATAACCCCACTACAGTGGATCGTACGACGGTCGATTTGAGAGGTGGCGGTTTCATACCCGGTTGGGAGCGGGAGAATATTCCCGGTACCAGGAGCAACTGGGAAGTCGGTGGCGACTATGAATATCGACGCGACAATGGTGATCGCTTCAAGCTGTTGTTTATCGCCAATGAAAATGACACGGCAAATACGCGTGAGCGCTGGGATGTACTTGGCGATGGCTCGGAACAGAAAAACCTGTTCCTGGATCTGTCCAATGTTATTGAGGAGCGCATCGTTCGTGGTTCTTACACCATGGGTATTTTCGATAATCAGGATATCGAGTTTGGTGCCGAACGCGCAGAAACCACCCTCGACTCGAATCTGCGATTGGGCGTTGCTTCCTTAACTGGAACTGCTTCGCCTGATTTTGGTGGACTTACGCCGGTAAGCGTTCCGAATGCCAATACTCGTGTCGAAGAAACCCGTTACGAGCCATTTGCTATTCACAACTGGCGCATCAATTCGCGGATGTCATTAGAGACCTCCATGCTCTATGAAACCTCGGAGGTTACCCAGAGTGGGGATTTCAATAACAGCCGGGATTTCTATTTCTTTAAACCCAAGATCGATTATCGCTTCGATATTACACCGCAATTGCAGCTGCGCTTCTTCATCGAAAAATCTGCCAGGCAGATAAGCTTCACCGATTTCGTGGCATCCACAGACACCGAAGACGATGATTCCAATACTCTCGCGGGTAACCGCGACCTGCGACCGGATTACTGGTGGAACTATAACCTGACGGCCGAGTATCGCCTGCCGGATGATACCGGCGTAGTCAGTGCCAACATCCAAAAGCACCGCCATAAGGATTTTCTGCAGCGCATCGATGTATCTTCTACCGAAGGCGAAGTTAAATCGGCGGCTGGAAATGTCGGTAATGGCGACATGTGGATATTTCAATTGAAGGGCAGTGTGCGCCTGAGCATGTTCAATATGCCAAATGTGCTGTTTACCGGGAGTTCCAGTCTCTGGGAATCAGAGTTAATCGATCCATTCCTGGGCATAAAACGTCGCTTCAACAATCACCAACGCGGCGACCTTCGAGTCGGCTTTCGCCACGACATACCCCAATGGAGAATGAATTACGGCATAAACTTGATAAATCGCTTCGACGGTGCCTCCCAGCGCTGGGACATCGACGATATTGAGCAAGACCACGCCCATCCCATGACTACGGGCTTTCTGGAGTTTATTGCCTTCGACGATGTCACCTTCCGCTTCGATGTGCGCAACTTAACCGACATCGACATGTGTCGAGATCGTATCCGTTATGTCGGACACATCGTCAATAATATTCTGGAAGAGATCGAGTACATGTGCTCCGCGCAGGGCACTACCTTGTCCTTGAAGGTAAGCGGAACTTTTTAAGCGGACTAGTCGAAGTCCTTCAATAAATCCATTAGTCCAAATTCCTTTAGTTTGTCTTCTCCAACTGTCGCTTGAAACGAATAGGATCCACTGGTATCGCCATAGAAGTCCTGCTTTTCAATATGAAGGGGCGGCTCGCCATCGGCCATCATTAGCGCGTCGATTACCCGTGCATTCAGGTTGCTGAGGACTGGATTACATCTTGTGTTCGATTATTCGCTCAACTAAAACTGTCCCTCTTTCAATTTGAACACAAACAACTGGCCGCCTTCCGGTACTGGCGCCGATCTTCTTCCATTGCCCGCACCAATGGCCAGATAGGTCTCACCATTTTGTTGATAGACGATCGGTTGGCTGCGAATTCCGCCACCGGCCTGAAATGTCCACAGTTCCTCTCCAGTCTCCGCATTCAGGCCAAAAATCTTGCCGCTGGGTGTACCCGATATCACCACGCCACCTGCTGTGCTTACTACACCCGCCGAGAGGGGGTCAGGGTCCATATAGCGCCACCTGATCTCTCCATTGTTCACATCAATGGCCGAGAGATGCCCATAGTCTTGATCGATGGAGTTGTCCCGGTTTACTCCCCCGCCGCCGGTAAAAGTTTGTCCTACAACCCAAACCGAGATTCCCTTACGAAAGCTCATACAGTTTTCCACCGTGGGAATGAAAGCCAGACCAAGTTCCGGATTCAGCGCACCAGCCCAGGCTCCGTTCATGCCGCCTCGCAATCCCGGGCAGACCCGGTAATCTGGATTGGTTTGTGGAAAGGCCAGTGGGTTGGGGATAGGCCGGCCATTTTCATCCATCATGGCCCAGTTGAGCTGTTCCACATAGGGCGTAGCACTGAGATATTCCCCGGTAACACGGTCCAGAATATAGAAAAAACCATTGCGGTTGGCTTGTCCCAGCGCCTGGCGTTGCTGCCCTTCAAAAGTGATATCCGCCTGAAATATGGTGGTATTGCCATCGTAATCCCAAACATCGTGCAGGGTGAATTGATAATGCCATTTATACTCACCGGTATCTGCATCCACCGCCAGGACACTGTCTGAGTACAGGTTGTCACCCGCCCGGTCATCACCATTCCAATCCGGACCGGGATTACCCGTGGTCCACATGATGGTATTGGTTGCCGCATCGAAAGCACCGACCGACCAGGTGGGTGCTCCCCCAGTTCGCCATGAGTCCCCGGCCCAGGAATCATTGCCTGGCTCCCCTTCGCCGGGAATGGTATACACCCGCCACAACCGCTCCTGGGTAGTCAGGTCGTAGGCATCGAAGAAACCTCTGACACCGTACTCACCTCCGCCGATACCGATTATGGCCATGTTCTTTACAATTAGCGGTGCCACTGTGGAGCTAAATCCTCTGGCATGCTCTTCTATTTCGATGTCCCACAGTAGCTCACCACTGAATCGATCGAAGGCCACCAGATGGGCGTCCAGGGTGCCCATGATTATCATGTTGCCACTAATGGCCGCACCACGATTTGCCGGTCCGCAGCAAATCCGCAGATCCTCCGGTTGGGGATGATCTTAGCGCCAATACAGCTCGCCAGTGGCCGCATTCAACGCCATCAGGTGGTTGTAACTTGTGGTCATATACATGATGCCGTCATAGACAATAGGCGACATGGCAAACTGCCCGTCGGTCCCAGTGGGCATGGCCCAGGCTACCTGAAGGTCCTGAATCGATTGCGGATTCAATGCAGTTACCGGGCTGTGACGAAAATTTTGGTAATCTCCTCCATAGTGTAGCCACTGCTCCGGGTTGGTGTTGCCACTGGCGAGGGTTTCGATTGTCACCGGCCCCTGGTTATTGCCAATAGGCTGGTCATTGGTCCAATGACTGGTGGGTTGACGTCGCAACAAGGCCGCATCGACCTCGGGTTCTGCATTATCAGTAGCCGCCGCAACCTCAACTGGAGCGACGGGTTCTGCTGGTGTGGCCGTAGCCGCCGGCTCAGAAGACTGCTCTGAACAGGCACTCAGAACAAAAAATAGTGCAGAGAGAGTGAGCCATCTGGTTTTGCAAACATGAATAATACCCATGGATTTTTTGCCTCTTGTTTACGAAAGCGAGTACGGCGTTTGTCAATCGCTCGTCTTTCTTATTCTAGAAAATACTAATCCTTAATCTGGTAGATCTGGCCCCTTTAATTTGAATAGCAGCATCCATTCGGCTCAAGGTGGCTAATCGAGCTCCAATACAATCTTGCCACGCGTGCGTCTGGTCTCGCTCTGCTCATGGGCTTCGGGCGCTCTGGCAAGAGGGAAGCGGTAGGTCACGATGGGTTGCACTTGCCCCCCTTCCATCAAATCCCCTATCTCAGCCAACTGCTCTGAGTTCGGTTGCACCAGATAAGAAGTCACGCGGATATTGCGTTGCGGATTTCTGCCCTGCGGGGTCAGCCCTACGATGGAAACAAGTGTGCCCCCTTCCCGCAGAATTGCCATCGAGCGCACCTGAGTATCTCCACCGATGGGATCGAGCACTACATCGACTGCGCTGGCGAAGTCCTCAAAGCGTTGGTTGCGATAGTCAACCGGCACATCAGCGCCGAGTTCACGAAGAAATTCCTGATTGTAATCCGAGGCCGTGGCGATCACTCGGGCTCCTCGCCATTTGGCAAGTTGAATAGCGACCGAACCCACGCCACCGGCGCCGGCATGGATGAGCACCGTCTGACCTGCCTGCAAATCTGCTATCTCGAACAGCGTCTGCCAGGCGGTGAGTGCGACCAGTGGAATGGAGGCAGCTTCTGCGAATGTCGACCCCGCCGGTTTGGGAGCTACTTCGTCTTCTTTGACAATTGCGTATTCGGCATAGCCGCCGCCACGCCGCAGGCTCAACATGGCGAACACCTCATCCCCCACGCTGAATCCGGTGACGCCGGGGCCAATTGCAGCTACTACGCCACTCACATCGAAGCCGGGGACATAGGGTGCCACGGCCCCGGACAGGGAGGAAGCTCCCCCACGGCGAATTCCTGTATCAACAGGATTAATCCCTGCAGCTCGCACTCGAACCAGTAGTTCACCCGCACCTGCGGTGGGCCGTGGAATCTCTCGAACCTGCAAGACCTGCGGTGCGCCAAACTCCCGCAACTGGATCGCCTGCATAGTTGCGGTATCTTGTGCGAACAGAGTGGCAGGCAAGGCAATACACAGCAGTAGAATTAAGACTCTCATTCTGTAAAACCCTCACTTGTCAGTGATTCAAGGAGGATAAATCTACCACGAGTTACATTAAATCTGGTAGTCAATCACCACGAAGCAGCCTAAAACGTGCGCATTTTGGCCAAATTTGCCAATACGCGCGGACTATTAAGAAAATAAATGGGTAGGATGAGGTCGAAACTCAGGGTTCGGTGGTCAGAGTGAAATTTACACCCGCTACGCCGGGTATGGCCCGTACTATGGCACCGATACTTTGTTGAATCGTATCGAAGGTACCAGGTGTCCTCAATCCGCCACAGTCCCCGCAATCGAGTGAACCGGTCAGACTGACATTGCCGTTAATCACCTCGACCTGAAATCCCTGACCGAGATCGGCGGCGTTAGCGACCAGCGCTGCTTCCACCCGCTGCCTGAGTTGTTCATCCGGCGTAAGCACAACATCCGACGGTTGCTCTATAACCACAGCGGAAGGTTCCTGGGTACAGGCAATAAGCAGAAAAGGGATCGCCAGCAGCGGCATTGCTCTGGCAATTGTAAGACGAATGTTCATGTTTGTGATATTGCCTCTTCAGATGGATATTGTACGCGCTTGCCCCGTGCACGAATCGCAGCCAACAGCGTTTCCACGCGATTCTGAAACTCACCCTGCACTAACCATTCAGGATCGAGCACCTGCACCACGTCAGCAAGTATGAGCTCCGCTTCCACACTGCGGAAAAATTCGTCAGGATCCAGATTATCCACCAGCAGTGGCGGTTCGCCGCTCCACCAGTCCGCCTCAGCAAAAGTGCCAGCCTCTTCCATGCCCTGGTTTACCTCCGAGCGAGCATCTTCGAAATGCATGAAGAGTTTCTCGCAGGACAGCTCGACCAACTGCTCGGATCCCTCCGTTTTAAAAAGCAAAAAATCGCGACGCTTCATAAATCTCGAACGCTATGCCCTAGAGATTAAGGAATTAATGGCCCGCTCTATCGCGGCACTCACCATCGGTAGCTTGTAGGCATTTTTAGTAAGCGGTACTGCTTCCCGTACCGAAACCTCACCCGCTTCCCGCGCCAGCTCCGCAGTAATCTGCCGGCCAACCAACAAATTTTCTGACTCTGGCACTCGCCAGGGAATAGGCGCCACACCGCCAAGCACAATGGACGCACTTTCACAGGTCTCACCATTCATATGCAGAACAGCGGCCACGCTTATCACAGCATGGGTCCAAGCTTCCCGGTCCGTAATCTTGTTATAGGTACTTAGAGTACCGGCCGCAGGAGTCGGAATGCGCACCCCGGTTAGAAGCTCTCCATCCTCCAGCACATTTTCAACCTCTGGATTTAGACTGGGCAGTACAAAAAAATCTGCTCCAGACAAACTGCGGGTGCCATCGGGACCTGTTACATCGAATATTGCACCGAGTGCCACCAGGGCTGGCGCAGTATCGGAAGGGTGCACGATATAGCTTGGCCCACCGCCAAAAATCGCATTCAACTGGTTCTCGCCAGTTATGGAAAAACACTGCTCACCACCAGCCTTGTAGCATTGAAATCCATTGCGATAATACCAGCACCACGGGCGCTGCATAACATTACCGGCCAGGGTTCCTACGTTGCGAATCTGCGGAGTGGCTACACTGCCCGCCGCTTCGGCCAATACCGCAAACCGGCTTTGAATATCGGCGTGGTTACTCAGTTCCGTGAGCGTCATTTGGCCACCGATGGCAACCTCGTTGTTGGCTGTGCTGACCTCGCTGCTGCCTTCGAGGGTGCGCAAATTAATTAGCACATCGGATGTGATTACACCGTCTTTTATCTGTTGTAGCAGATCGGTGCCACCGCCGGAAAAACTGACTTCCTGACCGTTTTCTCTGGCCTGCTGGGACTGACTTACAGCTTCGAAGATATTGCTTACATTGATATTTTCTAGTGATTTCATGCCAGTTCTCCCAGAAGCTTGTCGCGGGAAATGGGCAGCTCTTTCATGCGCTTGCCCGTAGCATTGAAGATGGCATTGGCCACGGCGGCCGGGGCCAGAATAATGCCTGCCTCACCTGCCGTCTTGGCACCGAAAGGTCCATAGCCATCGTCGACTTCAATGAATTCGACTTCAATGTCCGGTACATCGATATGGGTAAGATGACGTGCACCGTAGTAACCCGCCGTCAGGGGCTGGCCACTCTCCTGATCATAGAGCAGGTCTTCATGCAAAGCCTGACCTATGCCCTGAATAGTAGCGCCGCGAATCTGATCCCTGGCCGTAGTCGGGTTAATGATGCGGCCGGATTCATGTACCGTTGTGTACTTGGTGATGCGGGTAGTGCCAAGCTGGGTATCTACCTCAACCTCGACAAAGTGCGCACCGAAGCACTGGCGCGTCTTGCCGTCAGTGGTTGGCCTTGGCGTGGCGGAGGCAATCAGTACATCATCGCCAGCCGGAAAGCCCTTATCTGCTATTTGCCGATTCAGATCCTTGGCCGCTTCGACTACAGCGCCGCCGGTCATAATTGTGGTGCGACTACCCGACTCGCCAACCGAGTAAGGACAACGGTCGGTGTCTCCGGCAACCACTTCAACCTGGGATAAAGGAACGCCAAGTTCTTCGGCTGCAATCATGCCCATGGTGGTCTTTGCGCCCGGTCCAATATCGGTTACACCAACGAACAGGGTGTAATTTTTATTGGCATCGACGCGCACAATAGCACTGCTGGTACCTACGCCAGACCTGAACATCATGAAAGCAAATCCTGCTCCGCGCTTGATTGGCCCGGGATCAGAACCGGCTACTGTCTGGCGCCGGTTGTCCCAGTCAAATGAATCCGCACCGCGTGCAATACATTCATCGAGCGAGTAATTGGTGAACGGCCGGTCTTCGGTAGGACGCCGCATATTCTTCAGGGTAAATTCCACCGGATCTATGCCAATCTTGTAGGCGATATCATCCATCATGGACTCTACGGCGAAAAAGCCATGGGGCTCAGACGGTGCGCGAAAATTTCCCGAGGTGGTTCTGTTGGTATAAACCGGGCTGATGGAGCGCAGGCGGTTCTCGCAGGCATACACATCCATGCCACTGATACCACCTGAGTTCTTGCGATATGGGCCCATGCCGCTGAAGCCTTCCATCTCGATAGCGGTTACTTCGCCATCGTCCTTCACCCCTACTTTGTAATACTGCACGGTGGGCCAGCGACCATGTACGCCCAACCAGTCTTCCTTGCGGGAATATTCCAGCATGACGGGAGCATTGGCCAGTCTTGATAAAGTTGCGGCTACCAAGTCAGCGTCCTGATTCTGGTTTTTGTTGCCGAAACCGCCGCCCATGTAGTTACACACGATACGCACCTGATGCACGGCGAGACCGAGGTCCCGGGCAACATCATGGCGGCAATTGGAAATACCCTGGGAAGGCGTATAGAGAGTAAGCTTGTCGCCCTGCCAACTGGCCATGGCGCAGCGTGGTTCCATCTGGCCATTGTGGATAAAGCCGGTGGCATAGCGCTCTTCAAAAATCTGATCGGCCGCAGCGAAACCGGCTTCTACATCACCGATATTTGACACCATGGGCTCGAAATTATTTCGGAAATCCGGACACAGATTTCCCTCTGGCCAGATCTGGGGCGCACCGGGCGCAAGAGCCTCTTCCGGCTCCAGCACGAAGGGCAGTTCCTCGTAATCCACATCAATCAGACTGAGGGCTTCTTCGGCGATATTGCGATCCACTGCCGCCACCGCTGCCACCGAATCACCGACAAAGCGCACTGGATTGTTGAAGATGAAGCGCCGATGCAGCGTGGCCTCCTTGGCCGGGTCGTTATACTGTCTGCCACCGGATATGGAACCTGCGCCCCACACCACCGGAGCAGTCTCGTGGGTGGCGATGGCTCTGACACCAGGCAGTTGGGCTGCCCTGCTCACATCGATGCTGCGAATGCGCGCGTGGGGATGGGGGCTTCTTAACACCTTGCCATAGAGCATGCCTGGCAGGCGTACATCACGGGTGTATTTCGCCTCGCCGGTAACCCGTTCGACAGCATCGATTCGAGCTGTGCTATTGCCGATGGTGGCTAGAGGTGTGACTGGACTATTGGCTTCGCTCATGCGGCACCTCCCTGCTCACCAGTTGTGACGACCGCCTCAACGATGGCGTTGTAGTTTGAACAGCGACAGAGGTTGCCCACCAGACCTTCCTTTACTTCCTGGGCATTGGGTCGTGGGTTACTGGTCAGTAAGGCAGTGGCAGACATGAGTTGCCCTGGCGTACAGAAGCCACACTGGGGTCCGTTATGTTCGACGAATACCTGCTGCAGCGGCGAGAGTTCACCATTTCGCGCCAGACCTTCTACCGTGGTGATTCTGGCACCATCGGCCCACACCGCTAACTGACTACAGGAGTTAACATTCTTGCCATCCATGATCACGGTACAGGCACCACATTCGCTGCGGTTGCAGCCAATCTTGGTACCGGTAAGTTCCAGGTGATCGCGCAACAGCTCCACCAGGGTCCATCGATCCTGCACTTCAATCTCGTGATCGACACCGTTGACATTGAGCTGGATACGGGTGCTGGGCTGGGCTTCTGGCTCGGACTGGTTGGATTGGGCCGAAGCAACTGGTGTGTAGATTCCAGTGACAGCGGCGGTGGCAACGACGGTGGCACCGGAGGCTTCGAGAAAATCGCGCCTCGATTGTTCTTTGGGTGATAGCTGGTTTTGAGAGGGATTATCTCCCCGCTCCTTTTTATCGCTCATGACGCTCTCCTCGCAGATTCGGTTGCGGTCATTTCGATTGGATTAGTGATTATGCAATAGTGCCGTGAGTAGCCTGATGGCGCAACTTAAATCGGCGTAAATGCTTGCTTGAGTCTTGGGATAAGGGGTCTGACCCCGGCCTGCGGTTCTTTGGCAAAAGGCCTAACTCAAACCAAAAAAAGGCCGTATTTTCGTTCCCAGGGTGCTTCCTGCAAAGGCCGCAATGAACCAGAGCCAGCCGTGCAGGCTGGTGGAGCCGATGCCGCTGAAATAGGCACCTATATTACAACCAAAGCCGATTCTTGCACCGTAGCCAAGTAACAGACCGCCGATCACCGCCGCCACCAGGGAGCGCAGAGGCAATTTTAGGGTAGGTGAAAATTTACGGGCCAGTCCGGCTGCTAACAACGCTCCCAGCATGATCCCGATATTCATCACCGAGGTGATGTCGATAAAGATGCTCTGATCCAACGCACTGGCCGAGCCGGGTCTTTGCCAATAGGCCCAGGAGCCAACGTCCATACCCGATACTGTAGCAATCTTGGCTCCCCACAGGGCAAAGGCAGAAGTTACGCCCCAGGGTCGCCCGGCCAACATCAGCGTGGCGATATTCACGGCAGCCAGTGCCAGTGCACCGGCGATTAAAGGCCAGGGCCCGCTGAGCCAGGAACGGGGCTCCTCACCTTTCAGGCCATCACCCAATGTACCGTGGCGGCGTCTTTCATAGGCTGCTGCAGCCAGCCATACGCCTGCAAACAGAACAAAGCTGATAAGAATTGCCCCCACAGCACCAAAATTTACCAGTAGGGAAAAGGGGGCAAATCCGGGTGCACCCTGCCACGCCGGCCAGTGCCATGAGCCAATTAAGGACCCGGCGATAAAAGCCGCCAGTGTCACCAGCATGCGAGTACTGCCGCCGCCAGCCGTATACAGAGTTCCCGAGGCACATCCACCACCAAGTTGCATACCCAGACCAAACAGGAAGGCACCACAGACCACGGCTATATTTACCGGCGCCACACTACCGCGAAGACCAATGCCGCCCAGTTCACCTTGTGAAATGAGCGGTACAAAAACCAGAACCGTCACGCCAAGCATCACCATCTGCGCCCGCAGCCCGGCGCCACGGCCGGTATTAACTACTTCACGCCAGGCGGCGGTAAATCCAAACGCGGCGTGATAAAGACTTACTCCCGCCGTGATACCGACCAGAAACAGGGCGCCCTGGCGCCAGCCATAGGTAACCGCCAGATAGGTAAACAGGATACTGCTCAACACCGCGCTGGCACCGATGCCGCGACGATTTCGCGTGAGTGTGTCGAGAGAAAACTGGGGTGATGCCGCAACGGATTCAGTTTTCAAAATGTCTTCCTCTATTTTTTTTGAGGTGGAGCTTATCTATTTTAACTATTTTAACTATGGCAACGGAAATCGCGCAATTCTGTTGCCACCGGCTATACCGCCAACCCAGATTTCCTCCCCAACTTGAATGGCCACGGTTCCCAGTATCAACAATTCATTGGAAGGATAACGGACGATTTCCCGGGTTGAGAGACTCTCGGGATCTACCCGGGTCACGCGAGTTGTTACACCGTCGCACTGGTTCTGACCGAGGCACTGAAAGATTGCGGCAGGGGTGGGTCCGATATGTCCGGCAGCAAGCAGTGAGCCATCTGGCGCCCAGCGCACATTGTCTATGTGATGGTCAACGTCTACTTCGTCTTTTTGCACGGGCATCACTCCCCGTGAGAGACGAATAAGGGATTGGGTACCCCAACCACCGATGTAGAACCAGCGTCCGTCCGGTGATATCTCTATGCCATTGGGTCCGGAAGTTGCACTGCCGGGTACCCTGGCCCAACCGGCCACTGACTGCCACTCCCAGAGTTCGCCTTCGGGCTGTTGAAAGTTGGTGATAGCAAAGCCGCCGCCTGGTAGTGCCACAACGGAGTTGATACTCACCCCATCCGGTGCTTCCACGCAACCGATCCAGGTGAGGCCTGGCGAGGCCCCACCGGCATCGACTTCGAAGACTTCAATCGCTTCCCGCTCGCCGTGGCGAACTACATACAAGGTGTGATTACCGTTGCTGCCAGGGCGGAGGTTGAGGCCGTGGGGTCGAAAGCGTTCTGGGGCCGGACCCGGACAGGCGCCGTAAGTCGCGGTGTCATGTTGTGAGCGCGAAGTCGCCGTCGGGTAGAGGGTTGCTGAGCTGTAGTCGCTGCTGTCAGTCAGATAGAGATAACCATCGTTTTCCATGCCCGAGGCGATCACCCAGTTGGTATCGGGAATGGCGGCCAGGTCTTCCGGGCTTATCGGGCCGCAGAGGAACTGGACGTTGCCATCCGGAGCGCAGTTGCTTGCGTTGGCTGCGTAGCCTGGTTCGGATGCGCTCAGAGTAGCAATGGCTGTTGTGAACAATATCTGTAGCAGATTTTTTTTCATGGATTCTCCGTCTCTTCGATAGAGGTCAGGAATAATTATATAGACTATACCCAGAATCTATTAGCCTGAGCCAGTTGAGATAACAGTGTCTTCGTAGCAGCTATGATTTTGCTAACCGCATCGATCCTGGTGAATTTACTGCACCAGTTCCCGAATAAGTGTTACCGCCACTTCGACCTTACCAGCGATGAACTGTCGGCCGAGCTCAGCCGACGCGACCGCGGCGATATCATCTTCCAGCTGCTCGGGTCGAACCCAGCGATTGCCGGAATCCAGCGCCATCATTTCCGACGCGTCGTCGATCGGAGTGGTGCGGTTGCTGGGCACGTCCAGCGCCGCCAGGATTTCCCTCATTTTGTCCTCTCCCTCCTGGTAAACCGGGATGAAGAACACGCGGCCACCCATCGAGCGCCATTCGGCGTCCAGGGCAGCCGCCACTTCCCTGATCACCTCCTGGGTTTCACCGTGGTCCCCCAGCATGACCACGTCGGTAAAGCCCACCGCCAACGCACTGACGGCAACATCACGGGAAACCGCCGCCAGGGTCTCGTGGGACAAGCTGACAGTTCCGGCGAAGCGCATGTGTCCGGTCTTCTCGATCGGATCACCGGCCGGGGCATAGGGATTTGCCGGATAGGCGAGCGCATTACCCAGTGATTCCGCGACTCGTCGCGCAAGCAATGAAGCCAGAAGGTTGTGTTTGCCGAGCACTACCGCAGGGCCGCTCTGGTGGGTGCCGCCGACATAGTAGATGGCGGTGGTCTTGCCTCCGTCGATCGCTGCCTGCACCTCGGTAGTCGTGAGGTCGTCGATCATCACTGAGGTTGGCTGGGCCAGTACTGACCCACCAGCGTACAAAAAATTACTTCCCAATATAACAATTGTTATAACCTTTCGTAGTTTGCTCATAATCTTCGTCTCTTCTTGTCGTATTTTTGAATTCGAAGTAATACCCGGGTCATCACCACTCCTCGTTGAGCACATCTTCCACGCTCAATCCGGCATTTAACTCTGCCAGCATGGCGGCGTTGTCGGCCTTGATTCTGTCCAGCGTGGTGATGAAGCGGGGTTCGTCGCGGATGGAGTCCAGAATTGGATTGTCTTCGAACCAGTAACCGGAGGCTGACCAAATAAAACCTCCTGTTAAAGCCTGTCCCGGTCCCATTAGCCAGCGCCAGCCTTCGGCGTAGACTGCCTCGAATGCATCGAGGGCCTGCTCAACCCGTCCCTCCGAGGCCAGCAACAGCATGTCCAGTTCATGTTGCGCCCGGGCGTGCCAGAGGCTCTCACCAGTGAGCATACTTGTCATGTTCTCCCTGAGCTGGTCGCGAATTGCGACTGCCTGCTCCATTCTGCCAGTCTGTTGCAAGGTATAGGCGATATCCAGGGCAAAGCTGCGAATACTTGTAAAGTCTGCCAAGCGCGTACGACGAATTGGTTCAAAGTCAGTTTGATCAATGAAATTTGCGGCAACCTCAAATTGGCGCAATCGATAGGCCGCCACAAATGATCCTGGCCCTATAAAGGGAAGTTCAGCTGAGTCGGGATCAGGGTCAGTATACTCGGCAACTAGGCCCGCATAATCCCGCCGGAAAAGGTATTTCTCCTCGTCAATCGCCCTGCCCAGACTGCCGCCTGCGGCCAGGTTACTCTCTGTTTCTATCAATGCCAGGGCCTGCTCGAGATCCCCCAATGAAGCCAGAGCGTATTGCGTTAAATTATTCTGGCGCGCTGCATTGGCCAGAACGATGCCGTGGTGAAGATGCCCCTGCTGGAATTCGAGAACTGCAATACCCTCTTGCCAGGGCAAATCCGGATACAAATCACCGATGCGCTTAAATTGTTGCCGCCCAGCCTCCGGGTCGCTCCGACCTATGGCCGCTGCACGATCCAGCACAACCGGAGATAGCGGGTCCAGCTCCAGCACCTGGTCGAACAGGCGGATAGCCTCATTGGTTTCACGCTCTCTTGCATGAATCAGAGCGCTCTGCTCCAGGATGAGTACATTCGTCGGTTCAGCCTGCACAGCGCGCTCCAGCGCGCTGAAGACGCTTGCAAGTGCTGCCTCACTTTCCAGATTACGCCGATAGCTGGCATAGCGAACAGTCGCCTCGGCCATTAGGGTGGAGGAGGCCTCCGGTGCCAACGCCTGGGCGCTTGCCAGCGCTTCGCGAGCCAGATCCAGACCTTCGAACCGCTCTATCAGAAAACCGTTGCCATCGAGCAATCGGCTTGATGAAAGTTCAAGCAGGGTCTGCACCAGCCCCGCCCAGGCATCCACATACTCCGGATCGAGCCGAACTATTTCTTCGAACATGTCCCGGGTGCGACTGACCGGTTCCGGAGTTCTCTGGGTATCGCCAGCTCGACCCTGCAACTCCCGCAGTCTGGCCGTTGCGATCAGGTAAAGATTTTGAGCTTCCGGATTATCGGTACCGTGGCTCTGCAGGGCTACGGCTTCTTCTCCGAGGAGCATGACTTCCAGGGCTGAGGTTACTTCACTGGCAATATCATCCTGAATGGCAAAGATATCGTTCATGGTGCGGTTATAGTTTTCCGACCAGACGCGGAAGCCGGTTACAGCATCGGTCAGTTCGGCGAAGACGCGCAACTCATCACCGGCACGCCGTACCGATCCCACCAGCACATGGGCTACGTTGAGTGTTCGCCCGATCTCGCGGGAATCCTGATTGCGGTCTTTGTAATAGAAAGTGGAAGCTCGTCCGGGCACTTTCAGATCGGAGACCCGAGCCAGTTTGTTCAGAAGCTCGTCAGTGAGCCCATCGGCGAAATAACCATCCTCCTCACCGGAACCCAGTGAGATGAACGGCAGTATGGCTACGGATTTTGGGTCGGCTGGGATGCCGGTGGCAATTAACTCCTCGACTCGGGTTGGGAGTTCTGGCGAGGCTTCCTCAGCGGTTATGGGCTCAATCTCCACCGACCGGTTAAAGATGACCAGTTGTTGTACCGTTACCACGGCGATCAGAACCAGCAAGGCAGCACTGAGCAGGTAATCTCTTGTTCGCATTGTAGCGACTGCTTCGTCCGGGGCGGCGACTTCGGTTACTTTGATGCCTTGTGGTGTTAGCTCGAAGGCCCAGGCCAGTATCAGCATCACGGGGAAACCGAACATCAAGCTGATGGCCAGTACGCGGATTGCGTTTTCTGGCATGGCAAAGGCGGGGAACAGGGTATCGGCAATTTGTAATAGCAGCCAGCTGACTACTACGTAGGCTGTGGCTACCTTGTAGACTTTGCGGCGTTTTAACTCTTGGAACAGACTACCCATTGCAAGGGCCCTGTTGTTATTTTTGGGTTGCTTGTGGTTCCGTCCTGGTTGTGGGTGGAGTTTAGCATTCTTTCGTGGGTCAGGTCCCGGTTAAGGGGCCAGACCCCGTTTGCTGTGTTATTGTGCCGAGCACAATTTGAATCGGCTCATCGGGGAGTGGATATGGGTACTGTAAGCAATTGGGTAAACGTGGGCTCAGCCGTTGGCGTGTTAATGGGTATCGTGTTTCTCGGGTGGGAAGTTCGACAGAATACCGAGATGATGAAGTCTCAGGCGCGGGATGCTATCACCGAAAAACAGATGATGTATTCTGAGTGGGTGGCCACGGAACCTGAAATGGCTGAAGCCGTGTCCAAGTTGTGTGACGGCATGGATTCTATGACTCCCCGCGAGCGCATCATGATTGGCTATTTCCTTGCCGGCGTCTGGCGGGAGTGGGAAAACTCTTATTATCAATATCAAAGCGGTCTGTTTGAGCAATCTAAATTTGAACCGAGAATGGGGCGCTGGCAATCCCAAATGGCAACAGAGGCAACCCAGACACAATGGTGTGGTCAGCGCCAGTGGTTTGCCCCGGACTTCAGGGAAGAGGTGGATCGTATTGTCAGAGCAAGCGGTGAGTGGCCTTGTGGTGATTAATTTCAGAATCAGCACAATTATTTCACTTATAGGACATTTTTTTCCGGGATTTTCCATCCCAGCAGCCTGAATTTCAGTTATATTGGTCTTGTTGTTGGCCGGGCCCTGGAGGCTTGGAATTCCTGTCGGCTAAGACCTCAGCGCGCTAGCGACCTGCATTATTCCAGATCGAGTGAAACGTTTAACGGAACATGAACCGGAGAACTGAGAAGATGAAACGAAGAGACTTCTTGAAAACCAGCGCTGCTGCCGGTGTCGGCTGTGGCTTCATGCCATTGCAGCCTCTGTGGGCACAAACGGCGGTGGGCAAATCAATGTATGACAAAATCTGGGAGGCGCATGAAGTCACCCATCTCGGTGGAATCACTTCGGTACTCCATGTGGATCGCATGATGATTCCTGACAATGGACCCAGAACTATCAAGTCGATGCTGGATCAGGGGCGCACCATCAAGAACCCGGAACTGGTTTGGTGTGTACCGGATCATCAGGTCTCTACTTCCCCCGAACGCTATACCAATCGTTCCCTTAACCTGGGTACCGTGGTTGACGATTTCCCGGAGTTGAAAGACGAATTGGCCGAGTTGGGGATACGCATTTTCGGCATCGATGACCCGGAGCAGGGAATTCAGCACGTGGTAGGGCCGGAAACCGGACTGACCCAGCCGGGGATGCTCATGGTGGCCGGTGACAGTCACACCTGTACCCACGGTGCGCTGGGGTGTGTCTCCTGGGGCGGCGAAACGCCGAACAACGTATTGTTGACCGGGACAGTGATGCGCGAGCGAGCCCGCAATCTTCGCGTTAACATGGTGGGCTCGATGGGACCCTGGGTAAGACCGAAGGATCTGATTCTGCACACGATAGGCACGCTTGGAGCGGATGCAGGCAATCGCTGTGCCGTTGAATATGCCGGTCCTGTAGTGCGCTCACTCGGCATTGAGGGTCGCATGAGCCTTTGTAATCTGTCTATCGAGATGGGTGCCGCAACCGGCGTGGTGGCTCCCGACGATACTACCTTCGAGTACATGGCCAATACCCGGTTCAGACCTCGGGGCGAACACTGGGATCAGGCCGTGGCCTATTGGCGAACTCTCACCACTGATGACGATGCCACTCTCTACCGGGACGAGACTATCGATATGACCAGCCTCGAGCCCCAGGTGACCTGGGGTACCAGCCCGGAACAGGTCATGGGTATCAGTGAGCGTGTTCCTGCTCCCGATGACGTGCCCTTTGAGAAGCGTGAAGCCTGGCAGCGCGCATTGGATTACACCAAGCTGGTTCCGGGCAACACCATCGCGGATATGCCGATTGATGAAGTGTTTATTGGCTCCTGTGTTGAGAGTCGTATCAGCGATCTGCGCGTTGCTGCGGAAGTGGTCAGGGGAAGACAAGTCGCGCCCGACGTACTGGCCTGGGTAGTTCCTGGCTCCAAACCTGTCAAAGCGCAGGCCGAAGCCGAAGGGCTTGACAGAATTTTTAAGGACGCCGGCTTTGATTGGCGTGAACCGGGTTGCTCCAAGTGCTACGGATCCAACGGTGACCTCGTCGCCCAAGGCAAGCGTTCCGTGTCCAATTCCAATCGCAACTACGTGGGACGTCAGGGCATCGATGCCATCACTCACCTGACCAGCACCCCGATGGCGGCTGCCGCTGCCATCGCCGGTCGCATCGTCGATGTAAGACGTCTGATGGCCGGGGAGATCGCATAATGGCAGATGACGCTGTAATCGATAGAACAAATTCGCAACGACCTGCTCTGGGTACCGGCGCTCAATTCATCAGCGAAAGAGGTATAGCCGCCCCGTTGCGGATGGACAACGTCGACACCGACGTCATCTCACCGATTGGCAAGCCGCCATATCCCGGTGTTACACCTGAAACGCGTGCTTTCGAACCAATCCGATTTTTTTCCGATGGCAGAGAGAGGCCCGACTTCATTCTTAATCAGGAAGGCTTTCGACGCGCGTCGATTCTTCTCGTCGGCAAGAATTTCGGCACAGGCAGTTCACGCAGCGTGGCGGTCAGCAGACCGCTGGACGGCGGAATCCGGGTGGTGATCGCGGAGAGTTTCGGTCCACTGTTTTATGACAATAGCGTCAGGCAGGGCTTGCTCGCGGTTCCGCTGGAAGAGGCGAAGATCGAGGAATTGGTTGCCTGGGCCTATGCCAATCCTGGTACCTCTATCTTTGTTGATCTGGAGAGTCAGACCATCGAGGTGGAAGGGATGGGAACCATCCCGTTTCAGGTGGAACCGCGCGTTCGCGAAAAGCTGCTCAACGGCTATACCGTGAATGAAGAACTGAGCAAGTTTGAATCCGAGATAAACGCGTTTGAGTCCAGTTATCGTGAGCAGCGCCCGTGGATTTACCAGACCAGCAACTGAGGGATTATGAGATCAGGATTATTGCTGCTGGATCAGATTGAGGTGAAACAGGCCCATAAACAATGCGAGAAGACGATCACAACCTAGTCCCTGCGGTTAGCTCTCAATCAAAGATTGCCGTTATGAAGCAACACAAGGGCTCTGCTGTGTTGCTGACAGAGCAGATTTTGAAGGATGCAACCAGCGCACAAGGGACCGGTGAGTTCAGTGCGGAGCACGTTCTTGCCAGACCCTGGTCCTGGGTATTTCAGGATGAAGACAGTTCCAAACGGACTCCGCATGCCAATGTTCAGGAGAGCACTTGCTCGATTCTCTTATCCGAAGTGAGCCTCGGCATCGACGACGGTCAAAGCTTCCATTTCGAAACAGTAAACGAGCTTAAGTTTCGGGTTTTGATAGCGCCGTTTTTTGGACCTTCCGTTCTATCTGACGCCGTTCGGTATCACTCGCTTCTGGTGCCTCTGGTTCCGGAAACTATTCACCTGATTGGAGAAAAAATTATCGAGAATCCTGAGCTCGAAATAGAAATCGATCTGGAAAACCTTGTCGTCCAGGTGCCTGGCGAAGAACCTATCGGTTTCGAAACAGATCAATGGCTCAGGAATCGATTACTCTTTGGTCTGGACGAACCGGACGAGCTACGGCTTTATCGTAGTGATGCCAAAGAAGCCAGGGCGCAAGCGAAGGCAGACCACCCGTGGTTGTACAATCAAACTGACGATTCGGAATTGGACTAATTTTTCAATTCAAAAGGGGACGGAGGGATTTAGTTTAGTCCCTCCGTCCCCTGTTACTAATAAGAATAGTGAGATTTTGTTAACAATACTGTATTTTTACTTAGGGCGCCTCTGATCAATGGCAAATGGGCGACGTATATAGAACATAAGGAGAAATAATTATGATCATCAAACAACTCAGGCTACTAATTGGAGCGGCGTTACTTTGTGTGTTATCAGCCGGTTCGCTTGCGCAGACACCAGACAATGCAAGCCATATTCCCAGTTCGGAGATTATGACTGTTTTTGAACACCTGGGTAACACCATCGATCAACAAATCAGAGTTGTTGATATTGGCGATGACATTAATGTAGCCGTTGGAATCTTGCGGCGTGTGGGCACGCGAACCGAAGGTGAGGAAGTGACGGCAATTCTTCATCATCGGGTTACGGAAGTGTATTACGTACTTTCCGGGTCAGGCATTCTTGTCACCGGCGGTAATGCGACTAATGAAGTTGAGTTTCCTTCAGATATTACCGCAGTGAGGGAATTAATCGGACCCAGCGGCAGTCGCACGGTCTCGAATGGTCAAATACAGACAATAGCAGCGGGTGACATAGTGGTAATCCCGGCCGGTGTGCCACATGGCTTTCGTCATATCCAGGAGCAGATCACCTATCTCAGCATTCGTGTTGATCCTGACCAGGTTCTGCCCACCGACTATGTCCATCCTTCACTGGACTGATGGGAGTTTCCCCCTTATCCATGAATTGGACAAAAGCCCAGATTGGATATACTGTTTACGATTTCTATACACCAACACGGGGGATGAGCAATGAACAAGAGTGAGATCGCCGGACTAGCGGCAGGGGTCCTACTAGTAATCGGATTACTGAGCTGGATGTTCACGGCGCCGTACCTCGGCAACCAGGGACTTTCTCGTACGCCCGGCGTAATCATTGGTGGGACGAATACTCCAGCCCCGAGTGACTTCACGTCGCTCAACAGCATCCGGGGCCCAATGCTCATGAAGCAAAGCGGCTTCCCACCGCTTGTTAACTATCTGACGTTTGTAGGCACTCCGGACGGAGTGATCACGGCCACCCGCCCGGACGGAGGGTACTGGGCGCAGCGCGTGAGGGATCGTGGCGGTGACGGATGGCTGCGCATCGGCGACGCGACCTATGCTATGGAGGCCACCGAGGTGGTCGGTGACGCACGTATACCCCTGCTTGAGCAGTGGTCGGCAAAGTCAGGCATGCCAATGGACTTGCCTCCCGGCGTGCCAGAACCGCTTCGCGACTGGGAGGTCTTTTTCTGGACAGCTAGATAGGGGCCGGGGGGACACTCATTCTGGCAGGGCCACAAGAATCCCGTTCATCCATTCCAGGTCGGCTTCAAGCGGGATGTCGCCGCTTGGCATGTCATTGCTTGCCAGAATGTGCGCCATCAGTGCCGTGGCCTGGCTGTTGCCCAGGCTGCCGGGCTGATCCAGGGGCATGGTGTTGGCAATGCGTAGGTAAAGGGCCGTGGCGGGTGTTCCTGACCAGACAGTTGCGAAACTTCGCCCGCTGAACTCCAGGATGCTATGGCAGCGGGCACAGTGGGTGCCGAATAAAGCCTCGCCGCGCTGTGCCTGTGCAGCGGTGTAGATTCCATCCAGAGTGGTCTCGGGTACTTGTTCGCCGCAGCCTGCGAGCAGTGTTAGCGCTATGGCATACACCGCCCGCTCAATCCATACCTGCATAAAGTTACGGCCTTGGTGGGTAGTCGTATTGCAGTGCCGATGGGCATTGATCACCCGCCGCGTCGCCCCGTACCCAGGCAACCAGAGCCTGCCGTTCCGGATCGTCTTGCGAAAACCAGCGTCGGCCGCCATTGTGCATCAAGTCTCCCCCGGCGTTGGGATGGAGCGGCTTGTGCAGGAAACGGCTACTCTCGGGACGGCCCGGGTCGATCAGGTAGACCAGATCCTCGAATGCCTGCTGCGACTGTTCAACGGTCCAGTAGCTATTTTCCGGTGGCGGGACGGCAAACTCACCGCTGTGACATTCCGCACAGGGCAGGGCATGCTCGATTGGATTAACAAAGATGGGTTGCACGCAAGCACGGAAGAATTCGAAATCGACCTCCACGACTGGCTCGGCGCCAGCATTGGGACTGCCAGTGGCAATCCATTCGGCGAATACACGATACTCGCTGTGCTCGATCGAATCCCAGAAAATACCGCCGGAATGCCTTTCCCCCCCAACCGCCGGTGCCAGCGGTGCCAGCAGTAAGCGGCTGCTTCCGGGATCACTCGGATTGACCAGCATAGCGACATTCTCAAAATTCTGTCGGGATTGCTCCTCCGTCCAGAAAACATTACCATTTTCCAGGGTCAGGGGCTGCAGCCCCAGGGGCACATTGGCCTGATTGGTATGACAGGCGACACAGGAGCTGTCTGAGCCCACAAAGCCGCCATGATGGCGCATGAAAATGGGTTCGATGGATTCTTTGTAGAAATCGTAGTCAAGACCTTTCGGTGTTTGCGGCGTTTCGGTGGTGGCTACGGTTGCCTCGCCAGACGGAGCCGACTCCTGCTCACTGCAACTCACGATGGATAAGATCAGTGCGACCAGAAACAATCGCCGTAGATTACTGCTGCTCATTGTACTTCCCCCTCCCAATCCTGTGGCATGATGGCCGTGAAAATCCGTTTCGGCGCCTGCCCGACTGGAAAGCGACGTATGACTTCCTGGGTCTGTAAATCTACCACCGCGGTTTCATTGTGACCGGACACACCTACCCAGAGATAACGGCTATCAGGGGTTGTGGTAATCCAGGCAGGGTTGCCGATGTAGACCCGGCCCAGGTACTCATAATCCGGGAAGGAATAACCATAGATGTGTGAAGTCGCGCGGCTGGAATGCCAGACCTGGCTCTGGTCGGGAAGCACGACGACCCCGTGACTGGGGGCACTCTGAATGCCATCGGCGGTCTGGTCGGTGCGGTACCAGGCGTCGTCGGGAGGACTTACCTTGTTCATCAGTTCCCGGGTGTCCCAGTTATATTCCCAGAAGCCATGCCAGCCCCCTACATTAATTAGAACCGACCGGGTGGAACCGTCCGGATTGGTGGTGAAGGTCAGGGGTCGGACGCCGCCGGTGAACGGGTTCTGAGAATAGGGGATCGACAGTTCCCACATCACTTCATCAGTTTCTGTATCAATGGCGATAATTTCGCTGGCACCGATCATACCGCCAACTGCATAGCGGCCATCGGGCGTGACAAAAGTATTGTGAACACCACCGCCAGTCTCGATGTTGGCGATGATCTCGTTGCTGTCCATGTCAATCACCTGGATCAGGGGCTCGGCGATGATGGCCACGTAGATTTTGCGCGCCGTGTGACTTGCCGACAGGTTGTGAGGACCGTTTGCCAATTGAACCCGATCGACGACTTCAAAGGTGCGGGTGTCGACGACATCCACGGTGTGATCGTATTCATTGGTGAAATAGTAGAAAGTACCGTCGGCATGGACGGTGGCTCCGTGGTTATGGGGCAAACCGTCGATATAGCCGACTTGTTCCATGCTGGCCGGATCGAAAATATAGACGTCGTCACCAGCGGAGTTGGTCTGGAGAATACGCACGGGCCGGTCGGTCAATAGGCCGGTTACGCTATCTGCCTGGTAAGTCTGAGCTGTGGCGGGCAAACTGAACAAGCCCATTACCAGCAGGACAGAGCTAATTATTTTTTTCACGATGACCTCCAGATTCGGTCAAGTTATAAGGTTTTATAAAAACTTGAGTGTTCTTCTTGTTCTCCGAGGTCGAACATAGCACCTGGGCCTTTCCTCTTCTTCAGAACGTGCCGCGTACTTTCAATGCCAACACTGCTCCGGTAGTGAAGCAGGATTTTTCGAGTTCCCGTAGCCCGCCATCACCGATTGTACGATTCTCAAAGCGGATTCTGGTCCGACAGCGTATGTTATTGTCGCGGGCTTCGAATCGGTAAGTCAGTCCTCCCCAACCCACCATCTCGACCCAACTGAAATACGAATAGCTGCCTCCGTACTCCTCGGTCTTATCGATGTCGTAGTTAATATTGGCGCCATCGAAACCATCATTGACGTTAAAACCCCAGTTCATGTTGCGTGACGGGATATCGTGACGGAGCCCAATACTGAGATTTCCCCTACCCCGGCGTGATAGTCGCCTTTTCATGCCGGTGAAGGGATCGGTAATTTCGGAATCTTCGAGATTAAGCCCTGTTGTCAATAACATGTTGGGTTGACCCAGGAATCCCAGCCTCAGGCTGCTATCGATTTTGAGACCATAACGTTCAGCGTCGCCGATATTGCCGTTTGCCGACAGTACATCTTCTACTGTTGAAACATCAACCTTCCCTATTACATCTTCCAGTTCGTGATAGAACAGGTTGGTATTGATCACACCGCTATCATTGGGCAATCGGTATTCCAGGTTTGCCTCATAGCGCCAGGATTGTTCCTGCACCAGGTCCGGGTTGCCTTCCAGTTGGTTCTGGTCGTCATCGGAGCCACGGTTGGTCTGAGCGCTGGTGGTGAAATCCCCAAAGCTCAGCTGTGCCACGTCTTTTTCAATTGTTGTGCGAAACTGCAGGCTGGGTGTGATATCAAAGCGATAATCTATTTTTGGACGAACGAAATCGAAATCGCGAGACTGGGAAATATCACCGCTTTGCTTGATAGTGCTGTCTTCGAAAAGCAGTGTACTTTCCATTGACATGCGATTACTGAGCTGCCAATTGTGTACGGCGAAATACTCATAACGCATTTCCTCTACCATCCCGTTCGCATCGGTCACAGGTGTCAGGCCGCCGAATCGATCCGATACTTCACCGCCGGTTAACAGGCCGAGTTGCAGGGAAGTATCCAGTAAGGTCTGGGCGCGCTCAACCCCGACCTCCAGCGACTGAGTGTCAAAGACATCAAACGTGTAGGAGGTTCTTACTATACGCTCCCGGGTGCGTTCCGATGACGATATGAAAAGATTTTTGCTACGATCAAGGTTGTCCACGTCATAGCGCTCGCGAGTGAACAGGTCATCTTTTTCATTGACAATAAAGAGTGTTTTGAAACGACTACCGTTCAAAAATTCATGCTCGTAGTCGCCTCCAAATTCCCAGGATTCGCTGTCGCGCGGCAATTCTTCGAACTGCAGACTTAGCACCGGGTTCTCAAACTTGTCATCCGCGATGATGCGGTCCAGTTCTCTGTCCTGGTTGTCTTCAGACCACTGCAGGTTCAGATGCGCCAGATCCCGCTCCGAAAACTCGTAACCGAAATTACCGACCAGGGTTAACGGCTGGGCATCCTGTTTGGTTTCTCGTTGAATCCGGTCATTTGGCGAGCCATCAGGCAATACACTGTCTTCGCGACTCTGGTTTAATTCGTATCGCGGCTCACGTTCTCCACTTAGAAAATAATCAACAGCACCGCGCTGGCCAGTTAGAGAAACCTTAGCCCCGGGGTTATAAGCGCTGTCCCAAGTGCGATCTACGTTGAGCTCGTAGGCGATGCTGGAGCTGGATTCTGATTCCAGTAAAACAATATTGATGACCTGGCTGCCACCCCGTACATCGAGATCACCAGAGGTTCCCCGTATTATTTCAATGTATTCGACTTGAGAAGCAGAGATACGACTGAGTTGATCATTACCTTCATTTTCCTTACCTGCGATTCGTCGACCGTTTATGAGTACCTGGTCTCCACCCGCGCCCAACCCTCGACGATTGGAGCCCCCTGAGCTACCCGGACCACCACCACCACCGCCCTGACCGCCGCCACGTGCGACATTGATGCCGGGAATACGGTCCAGCATGTCGCTTACCGAGTAGGGATCAAATTCGGCGAAGTAAGTGGCAGGGTACGTGACTGTAGCGTCCTGATCGGTTGAAGGCGATATGTCCTGAGCGTAGGAGTAATTGACAGCAACAGTAAATCCCAGCGCTGCGAACAGGCTGAACAAACACGAAAATTTCTGCGCGACTCGAGAAAAAGAGCTCAAAAAGACAACCATCGTTAATTTTCCAGCAGGAGCACAATGATTTGCCCATCTAGTATGCCTCGGGAAGACCAGTGGCAAAACGAATACCTGCCAGAAAATTGTAACTTTTTGTGATTACATGGTCGCTCAATGAGGCCAGGGGACACTCATAACTTATAAGTGTCCCCCTTCGCTGGTTACTCGACTAATTAGCCAACGGATCCGGCCGCATCTGAAAGTGATAGACCTTGCTCGATGTCCCCGCACCGGTTTCCATATGAAATGGCGTCCTGCTGCTAAAGGTTGTCCACAAACCGCGGCCTTTCCATCCAGCATCAGGATCATCGATACGACCGTCCATCCACTTGGTGTAGAAACCCAGGGGATAAGGTACCCGCAGGCGAATCCATTCGCCGTCGTTAAGCGCTAACAGCGCGCCGGACTGATTGCCGGTATTGATCGGCGTGTTCTCACCCAGCCCGAAGGTATCGAACTGATCGACCCAGGTGTAATAGCTGCCTTCGGAGCTACCCGGCGTATCGATATTCTTGAACTGGGGCAATGGCTCGGTATAGAAGGTCCAGCCTTCCGGGCAGTGCTGGCCTGTCGCCTCCGGGCCGTTCAACGGACCCTGGCAGCGGGTGCGGTCGAAGCTTGCCATATGACCACTGGCCAGGGCCACCCAGGCTACGCCATTGCGATCGACATCCATACCGCGTGGCGAGAATCCCTCGATCGGATCACCATTGGCATCGAGGGGCAGTTCATAATATTCGGTCAGTGCGGTAACACTGGGATCATCACCGGGCTCCAGTCGCACCACGGCACCGGGATAGCTGAGGTTGGATCCCCACACTGACCCATCTGGCGCCGGTGACACGGCGTAATAACCGGAGTTGATGCGCTTGTCCCGTGCAGGATCCACTGCTTCATCCGGCTCAACATAATCGGCGTCCCGCCGGCCGTTGCCGTTGGTATCCAGGATGAAGGGTGTCCATCCCTGGGCCGCCACCGCATCGCCTGTTTCCAGGAATTGGCGGGTATTCAGCCAGCCAATCGCTCTGCCGCCGCCGCTGGTCCACAGAGTGTTATCCTCATCCTCGGCGAACATCAGGTGGTGGGTACTGAAACAGGTATTGATCGGAGTATACACTTCCGTTTCCGGATCATAGACGCCGAGATGTCGCCCGGAGCGCCCCAGAGGAAACTCCTGGGCAGAGGGATGATCGGAGCCTTCCTGGCAGAACGCTGGTACATTTCCCGGGTCACGGGCCCGGGAAGTGATCCAGACTCTGCCATCCTGATCCAGCATGGGATTATGTACCGTAGTCGAGGAATCCCAGATCGGTTCGTCACCCCAAAAGGGTGATTCCGCCAGGGGGGTGGCCGGTTCAGGATTGTAATTCGGATCTTCCGGGAACACCGGTATCTGGGCTATCGAATTGGCCACCGGATCCAGCACCGGCAGATAATCAGCGCTGTTTTCCAAGGCACCGTATAGCTTGCCGTAGCCATTCACGGTCGGATCGCGCCTGTCGGTGGAGGCAACATCGTGCAGGTAGGCGGTGGGGTCCGCCCAGTCCCACTGGGTAATGACCACGTTGCGTTCCAGCCCGGCAGGGCGCTGAGGTACCGGCGGCAATTCACCGGCCGCAATCCGGTCGGTCCAGTCGGCAAACATCTCAAGCGCTCGTTGCTCACCCATGCCAGCCAGCGACCCGATCATGGAACCACCGGCTTGACCCGATCGCACGCGACGATCCCAGGCGCCAGTTGACGTATCGTAACCGCTGAATAGGTTAGGTATGTTACGGATTGCCGCGTTGCCCAACTGGTGACAGGCCCCGCAGCCACCGCTGGTCACCCGCCGGATGAAGTCGGCCTGGTTGTGAATATTGGGAGAAATGCCATTGCCGTCCGGGCCGGTACCGGGAAATTCACTCTTGTCCGGAATCTCCAGCAACGAGTACCAGTTACCGGCAGGGTAATAGGCAGCGGCCGCTGCGGCATCGGGCGCAATCACCGCGTTCAGATCCAGTGATTGACCGGGAGCGGCGTTGATCTTCTCCGAATCCACCAGGCCGTAACCCCGCACCCAGACATCATACTGTGCCGCAGGCAGGTCGGGGATCACATAGCGCCCGTCCTCGTCGGTGACTACGGTTTTTGAAAAGAGCGTTGGTAAGTCGTCTGTTTCGGCGATAACCCATACCCCGGCTTCAGGTCCGGCGCTACTGGTGACGACGCCACCGATATCATCCTGATCGACGCTGATGTCCGGCGTATCGTTAACAACCGGCTCAGGCTGAGTTGAGGCCTGTTGTTCCGGCTGGCCACAGGCCACAAGGGCCAGCAGGCTCGCTGCAAAGATGATTCTCAATACTGATGATTTAATTCTCATGATTTCCTCTCTACTGTCTAAGTTTCCCGTCAGAAAATATACCCGCTTTCAACGGAATTAAAAATGGGATCAGATCAATAATACTGTATTTTAACCTTGCCTCCTCTGGTCCTCAATACACTCATTTGCGTTGCTTGCTTCATCACATCCACTCTCGCTCGGCATCTTCATCCGCAACCGCCTTTGCTATGGTCTGTACTTCGACCATCGCATCTTCAGTTACTGAAACAGGCACCGACACCGGTTCGATTTCTGCAGAGAGCACACTTAACTCAAACTTACCTCTTGGTACTGCAATACATGCTATACCCGTTGCATCGACCTGCGCTGTATAGGCTCCTATCCGGACATCAATATTGTCCAATGTAATGCCATCGCCTGCTGGATTGACTTTTACGGTAATCATGCACTCCGGTAGCTGTAGAGTGCGGAATGTAAAGGCGCCCGCAGCGGCAATATGCTCACACTCCATACCCCCCCCCGATAAAATGAACAGTACGTGGAAATACGTCTAGTTCATCGGGTGCCAGCAAACGTAACTTTGTTTCGTAGAGTGCTTCAGTGCCGGGGCGCGGAGTGCTGCCGAGCACAGCGTGGCATAGGGCCGTTCCTGCTGCGTCCCGAATTTCAATTTGCTGTCCGCCCAAATTGCAGCCCCCCGCGCATTTTACGCCGACATGGATTTCAAATTGACTAGCCCTGGTGGGCGAGGGAACATCCCAAACCGCCACGCTTACGCGGTGGCGCTCTGTATCTGTTTCGTCATTCATTGGCCTAATCTCTGGGGCGCTCCTTAAATATTTGTAATGAAGAAGTAAACTTAGCTTTATGCACTGGTAGCGGCATCCTTTTCTGCAACGCGGCCAAACAGCGCACATCTGCCCAAACCGTGTTGTGCAAAGCCACCCATGGACTCACCACAGGTGTAGAGCCCGGTAATCGCCTCGCCCTGCATATCGAGGACTCGACACCGGGTGTCGACTCGCAATCCGCAAAGCGAGTCGTGCAGAATCGGTGTCGACCATGCGGCGTAAAAGGGTGGCATCTGGATTTTGTACCGTGGATTCCGTTTTCCGAAGTCCTCGTCTACACCTGCATCCACGAAGGAGTTATAGCGCGCAACAGTTTGCTCCAATACTTCGCCAGACATTGCAAGCGTCTGATAAGGATTATCAATTTTACCAGCCAGTTCAGCGATAGTATCCGCGCTGAAGAAATAGCCATCCGGATCCACACTGGGTGGATTCGGATTCCACGCCTGTCGCGCCAGCGCATCCGAGTCAAAAATTGCCCAGATAGGCCCGCCGCCATTCTTTTTATTGGGATCGCCACTGTATGACATGCAAGCGGCAAAGAAATCGTGACCGCCGTCCATCTCATCATGAAAGCGTCGACCTGTCTGTTTCACCAGGATCACGTTTTGCCAGTTCACGTTGGACAGACCGGAAGCGCGCACCTTATCAAATATGGGACTATCCGGTTGCCACCAAAGACTTGAGTATCCCCACTGGCACCCAATGTGCGCGGTCTTCGAAATCCAGTTCCCGGCCTCTACGGTCTGACTTGCTGTTCCCCACAGTGCCGCACCTAACTCCATTGCCGCAGTTTCACCGTCGGCAGTCTGCTTCGAATAAGGCTCACCGGCGACCTGATACTCTTCAGTCAGCCTGGGATCAAACATGCGCCTGAAATTCACATCGCTGGTGTGCCCGCCCGTCGCGAGAATCACGCCCTTTGTTCCTCGAATTCTTAACTCATTGTTCTCATTGAGCGCTTCCAGCCCGAGCACTCTTTTCGAGTCCGGATCTTGCACGAGCCCTGTCATCTTGTGCAGCAACAGAATCTGGACACCTTTCGCTCGAGCACTTTTCTCCAGTGCCCGAACCAGTCCTGAGCCGAGTCGAGTGGGATAAGAGGTTACTAATTCTTCGTAGACAGGCCACTGCACCGTGCGCCCGTTTCTGGAATCGGGACCATTTACCTCGTCTTGAAACTGTACTCCGTTGGCAACCATCCACTCAAATGTTTCTGCACTCCGATCAGCATAGACTCGGGTAAGATCCCGATCGGTGTATCGGGCTTCCAGGTTTTGCGGCCTGATCCAGTACTCGAAGACAGCATCAGCAGAATCCTCAATACCGTGTGCCCGTTGCCTGGTGGTTCCTCCACCCAGATTGACGCGACCACCACTGACCAGGCCGTGGCCACCGCAATCATAATTTTCCTCCACGATGATTACAGAAGCGCCATTATCTAGGGCCTCAATTGCCGCAGAGAGTCCCGAAACACCTGCGCCGGCGATAACGACATCTGCCGTCAAGTCCCAGGATTGCTGGGAACTTGATTCCTCCTGAGTGGACTGTGCCATCGCGGTTAAAGCTGAGGTACCGATACCTGCCGCTACGCCCTTCTTTACAAACTCACGCCTGCTTATTCCAGATTTGGGTTTTTTATTTGTCATGGTGGGCTCAGAATTTAATTTGCATTTTTTATGTAGTTGAGATCATGAAAATACAGCAAATAAAGGTTAAATGGGATAAATATGTTGGTCATTTTTGTGCTGTTTTAGAGATTTGAGCGGATTTTGGGTCTTGATAGGCTGTGGGAGGGGCCTGACTGGTATCCTTTTCTAGGTCAGGTCCAGATCTAGGGGGTCAGAGCCCGATTTTTTGATAGTTTTCTCGAAGGGGAAGAGCCCCCATGGGCTGGTGTTGAAAATCGGGTTCCGACCCCGTGCAGTGCCCGCTGAAAGTTACTTATGGCACGTTCAGTTTGAATACGTAGAGGGCGTTATGGCCGTCGGGGCTTTGTAGTTCGGGGGCGAGGAAGCTGCCTATGCGCCAGGGGCTGCCGCCTTCACGGCCAGCGGGTATTGCTATGTATTGCTCGCCATCAACTGCATAGGACATGGGAAAGCCCTGGGCTGATGTAGCCAGACGTGTGCTCCATAACTCTTCACCGGTTTCTACATCCAGGGCGTGTACGCGGCGATCGTAGTCACCGACGAAAACCAGGCCACCTGCGGTTGTTAAGGCTGCGGTAAGAAATGGAGCGCGTTGTTCGATGCTCCACTTTTCGTCCAGTGATTCCACATCGTAGGCAGCCAGCTTGCCGAAGCGTCCTTCGGTGCCCGGCATCTCTAGCCATACTCGATCGCCTTGACTGCCGCCACCGCCAATTTCGAAGATGGCCTGGCGTGGTGACATATCCATGCAGCTCTGGCTCAGCGGGATTACCAGTGCGCGGGTGGGTGGATGGTAGGCACTGGACTGCCAATTGTGTCCACCGGCAGTGGAGGGACAGACCGATAGCCAGTCGCCTATCTGCATATTGCGAATGTCTTCGCGATACCTTAGCTCGCCGGTCTCTATATTTACGTCACCAAAGACGTTTTGAAATACGGTTTCCTTCAGGCCTAGAAATTGACCGGTGCGTCGATCCAGCTTCCACAGAATCCCACTCTTGCCGATGCTGAGCAGGTAAGGTTCGCCGGCAAGATCCACCAGCACCTGCTCAAAGGCCTCGTCCATATCCAGCGACTCACCGGGCACATGCTGCCGATACCAGACAATTTCGCCGGTGTCGGGATCAATAGCCAAAGTGGAGTTTGCGTAGAGAGTGGAATCATCGGTTGTTAAGCCTCGGCTGGCCGCCATCCAGGGTTTGGCCTGCGCCGTACCGAAGAACACCAGACTCAGTTCTGGATCCCAGCTGCCGCTGATCCAGACATCGGCGCCGCCTCTGAACTCCACCGGCAGGCCGCCCCAGCTATCGTCACCCGGTGTTCCGGGCTGGGCCACGGTATACGTACGCCAGAGCTCCTCCCCGGTACGGGCATCGTGCCCGGTGATAAAACAGCTCTCTTCGAAAAAGCGCTGGCAGCCATTGATGCCATTAACCAGTTTGCCATCGGCAACTATAGGCCCGCTTGTATTGGAGTAACCCTGAGTAGAATCGGCTATTTCAACATCCCAGCGCACGCGACCGGTGCGCGCATCCAGTGCAACCAGGTGGGCATCTGTGGTTGCTACATAAACCATGTCTTCCCACATCGACAGCGTACGCAGATGTCCGCCCTGCCTTGCTCCCTCTGGAAACTGCCGACGGTATTCCCACAGCAAGGTGCCATCTGTCGCATCCAGTGCCTGTACCACGTTGCCGAAATTGGGAATGTAGAGTATACCGTTTCGAACCAGCGGGGCCGGTTGGCTGCGACCGGACTCCATGCCCCAGACCCAGGCCAGAGAGAGATTTTGCACATTGTCTGTATTGATCTGATCCAGTCGGGTGTAGCCCTGACTCTGGGGCGAACCACGCCAGTAGGTCCAGTCGGCCGCGGCGGGATTTACCAGTTCATCAGTGGAGACATTACGGAATGCGCTGGCTTCGGCAAAGGTCTGGGTAAGTGCCGTCTCAGTTTGCACGATATCTCCCACCGACGGCACGCGATTTCTGCCATCGGGTGAAGGGACGGTGCCGGCAATTCCGGGGATTGGTGTGCGCTCAACAACCGTCGCCGCTGGCTCTGCCACAGCTACTCTGGCCGCTAACACCAGTCCGGCTGAAGTAAATGACAGTTGCACCGTTCCCGGGTCCACCGCATTGCGTCCCAAGATATAAGCAACGATGTCACTGTACTGGGAATCTGATAACGAAGAGGGCGCCGTGGTTGGCATGGTCTGTTTGATCAGAGTCAACAGAGCCAGAACGGGGCTATTGCCCCAGTTGCTTTCGAAATTGGAACCAATCAGCGCGGGTGCCTCAAAGGAACCCTGGAGATTGGGAAGGTGGCAGGTAGCACAGTTTATCTGATAGAGCTCACTGCCGTTTAATGCTTGCTCGGCACTGTAAGCAGCCTGGTCGCTCTGTTGTGCAAACACAGGAGAGCAAGCCAGACTCGCAGCAATCAGAAAACCGTTTGTGCCTTTCCTGTTAATGGTTTTTAACATCACTGACTAATAGTAAGCGTTTCCTGTGCAGCCGCTTGCTCAGCCGCTGCTCGCACATATTGTTCCTCATTGAGATAGGTAATACCTACCCAGGCGTGGCTCATTTCATCCACGCCGCGCCGACCAAAAACCACCCACTGCTCCGGATCTGGATTAAGCGGATTGTCGGCGCTGTTATCAAATACGGAAGTAAATTGCAGAATCGTGCCTGTCGGTAACAGAGGTTTTACATCGTCTTCAAATATATAAGCTATTTGCCAGTTGTGATTGTATTTATTCACCTGGCTCAACACTTCCCTGCGACCATTAGGATAGATAGCTTCCATGGCCATAACCTTTCCGCGCATGTGCAGATGGGGGCGATAGCTGTGAATAACAGCGGGCGACTCAAGCACGTGCATACCCTGCAAAACCTGAGTACCATGAGGTGGAATCACAATATCCTGACCGCGCGCCATGCCATTTAAGCCATCGACACGTAACAGGATTTCTCCGTTAGTGGCCAACTCAGGCACAACGCCTTCATCGTAAAACCACAGACCCACCTCAACCACATCTCCGGGCACTTCGGTCCCGATCGGAAAATAATGCAAATTCCACGCGATTCTACCGCTGGCGGGCACCCGCATGCCGGTACCCTCTGGAAAAATCTCCCAGGATTTTCCAACACCGTATCTGGCTAATCCTACCTGGCGCCTTTCTCCTTCAGGAATTAACACGGCATGGCCGTGGTGAACCACTTTCTTGCCCATGGGGTAGGACGCCTTGAATTCGGCGGCACGCAACCAACGCTCTCCGTCCAGACCTTCGAACGGTATATTCGGCAGCCACCACTGGTCCTGTCCATTTGCTATGACATCGTAGGGGGCGGAGCGGATGATAAAGTCCGGTGGTCCCATAGTCTCACCTAATTGCCACTCGGCGCCGCCGGCAATTTCGATTGGCGGCGGCAGGTCAGCGGGGTTGCCTTCCGGCGCACCTGCATCTACCCATTCTGCGATTACTGCAATCTCCTCGTCTGTCAAGGACGCATCATTTTTGAATTTCTGTATACCGACGTTCCGATCGGTATGCCAGGGCGGCATGATGCGCTTGGTAACCCGATCTCTTATCAGCGCAACAAACGGACGCACCTGCTCGTAATTCATCAATGGCATGGGTCCAATGCCTTCGGGGTTATGACATTGCTGACAGCCGCGCTGCAAAATCGGCGCAACGTCTCTGGAAAAAGTAAGTTGGTCCTGGGCAAAACTGGTGGCCGAGATCAACGACAGACCGCCGGCAAACAGTGCCAGAAACATTTTTCTTGTTGTTATGTTTTGGTAAGTCAATCTACTCATGACTTGCTCCTGTTAGGTTCTCAGTTCAGGGAGTAACCGAGATATTGAAATATGCATTGGTATGACAACAATAAAACTCAAATGCAGCGATGGTGTTGATAGTTTGCATCCTCACAACATAATCACCCGGCTCAGAAAAAACCGCCGCCGCCGTGCTGCGCGTTGCCGGGATAGTATTGTCCATGGCAAGCTCATACTCCGCCATTGAGAAACTCACGTCACCTGGACCGCTGTGCTTTGCCCACCCAAGCCAGACATCTTCTTCCGGGTGTTCAATCCATACCGGAATGGTAACTTCTTCCCCCACAGATGTTCGAATTACGTTTTCGGCCTGGATACCATTGCGGCCGCGAACACGGGGGCCATCTATTGATGTTCTGACCCAGGGCGCGATATTGCCACGGCCGCCCGATACTGGCTCATCAATAACATAGGGTGGATTAATGCGACCGGGTACGCTCAGGGTCTGCCCGGCGCTGGATATTGTCCAGATGACCTCTTCGTCCACACCGTAATCGGCAGGCACCACCACCGTAAACACACAAAACTTGTGTCGATATCGTGGCGGCAGAGGATCGAAATGGGTGGGTACCAGTGCCTCGAACCTGTCATCACTGAGATGATTGTCTTCACCAAGAGGGATATCCAGAGATTGCTCAGAGTTCAGGTTAAAGTAACCGAAACACAGGCTGTGAGTGCCGTCATCATTGGTAAACCAGCCGTCAAACAGGGGAATAATGGCTTGACCGCTGGGCGTTATAACATTTGCTGACCAGGTTTGCTGCGATTGCAGTATCTGTTGGCCACTGGCAGGCACCGTCAACACAACCATAAGCAAGGGTATCAGGGTTAGAGTGCGGGGCAGTTTCACGCTGTTACTATTCTTCATTTGTAACCTCATTGGGCTTCATTTGTAACCTCATCAGCGAATCAGCTTCGCTTATCAATAGTCCCAGGTGACCCACTGCGACGATCGGGTCCACAGGCCCTACCTCCAGTGCCCAATCTGGATTGCGTTCACCCCCCCCGATCCTCAGGATGGTAAATGATCCTACAGGCATTGTCACCTCGATAGTATCCGGTTTAGCGTCACACAGACCTTGTGCTAGACTGCCTTGAGGCAAGCCAACAATACCTAAAACCAGCGGAATTTTGAGCCATGAAATCCACTTCTTTCTCTAACAGAGTCGTTTTCCTCTGCCTGTGTGTGTTTATGCCATCGGCTATCGCCCAAACTGGTGCACCAAACGGCGAGTGGCCGACCTATGGAGGCGATCTGGGTCATACCCGTTATTCGGCACTGGATCAAATAAACGCCGAGAATTTCGAGGATCTGGAAGTCGCCTGGCGTTTCAAGACTCATAATCTGGGGCCGAATCCGGAATACCGGTTTCAATCCACTCCCCTGATGGCAGATGGGGTGATTTACACCACCGGGGGTTCACGCCGGGCTGCGGTGGCGCTCGACGCGGCAACGGGTGAAATGCTCTGGATGCACAGCATTAATGAGGAAGACCGGGGTCGCTCTGCACCGCGGCAACTGTCAGGTCGAGGGCTGGCCTATTGGCCAGGAGCTAATGGCGAAGGACCGAGAATTATTTATGTCACGCCGGGCTACAGAATGGTAGCACTGGACGCGACCACCGGAAATCCTGTGCCAGATTTTGGCGAGCAGGGTATCGTCGATTTAAAGCAAAATGCCGATCAATACATCGACCCGGTTACGGGTGAGATCGGCCTGCACGCCACCCCTATAGTCGCAAACAATGTAGTCATCGTGGGAGCGGCTCATAATACTGGGGGCAATCCCAAGAGCTTTAGCAACGTAAAAGGCTATGTGCGTGGTTTCGATGTGGTAACTGGAGAGCGTCTGTGGATTTTTCACACCGTTCCGCAGCCAGGCGAATACGGTATCGAGACCTGGCTGGAAGGCTCGGCCGAATACACGGGCAATACCGGGGTCTGGGCGCAGATATCCGTCGATCTGGAAAGTGAAACAGTCTACCTGCCGGTAGAAGAGTCCACCGGTGATTACTACGGTGTCAATCGCCCCGGCGATAATCTCTTCAGCGAGTCCCTGCTGGCGGTAGATTTAAATACCGGCGAACGTAAATGGCACTACCAGTTCGTTCACCACGGGATATGGGACCACGATATACCCTGTGCGCCTATTCTCATGGATATTGATATTGACGGCCAAATAGTCAAAGCTGTCGCCCAGCCAACCAAGCAGGCTTTCCTCTATGTGTTCAATCGGGAAACGGGTGAGCCGATCTGGCCAATCGAAGAAAGAGCAGTGGAACAGGGCGATATCCCCGGCGAGTGGTATTCACCCACTCAGCCATTTCCAACCAAGCCACCGGCCTATGATCGACAGGGTGTTACAGTCGATGATCTGCTCGACTTCACTCCAGCACTGAGAGCTGAGGCCTTAGAGATAGTATCCTGGCATAAGATGGGCCCCATCTTCACTCCACCGGTAATAAGTAATGCACAGGGGCCTCTTGGCACGCTTATGGCGCCAGCAACCGGCGGTGGTACTAACTGGCCCGGTGGTTCGTTCGATCCGGAGAACAATATACTCTTTGTTTCTTCCAATAGTTCGGTTGCCAGCCTGGCTGTAGTGCCGCCCTACCCGGGACAATCGGATATGGCGTATATTCAAGGCAATGCAGTAACTGGTCCACGCACCACCGGTGGTGCCGGGTCCGCGGCCGGTGGTGGCCGATCCCAATTTCGGCCAACCGAGGAACGGACCGTAACCATCGATCCGGAGCGCGGACCACCGAGGCTGAATCTCAGTGTACAGGGCCTGCCCCTGCTCAAGCCCCCCTATGGCGTTATCACCGCCATCGATATGAATCAGGGTGAGATATTGTGGAAAATACCCCACGGCTCAACTCCTGACCGAATCCGCAATAATCCCGCACTGGCTGGGCTCGACATTCCCCGCACGGGTCAACCAGGTTCAGTAGGAACCCTGGTCACGAAAACACTGTTAATAGCCGGCGAACCGAGCGTCACATCTACGCGGGGAATCCGAGGTGCGATGATGCGAGCCTATGACAAATTAACTGGCGCCGATGTGGGCGAGGTTTATCTACCAGCGCCGCAGTCAGGCTCACCCATGACCTATATACTCGGCGGTGAGCAATATATCGTTATTGCTGTCAGCGGCAGCGGTTTTGCCGGTGAACTGCTAGCCTTCAAACTGCCAACCGACTAGGAAGCGTGTCATGAATAAACAAAATTTAGCTGCTGTCATTTTAACTCTGAGCTACTCCCTGGCGAGCGCGGATACTCATCCTGCTGCCGGTGGCAATATAGAAATCACACCGCTGATCCATTCCAGTGTGCAAATAGAATATAATGGAACAGTGATTCAAGTTGATCCCTGGGGCCTGATCGGACTGGACGATGCCAAGCCTGCAGACCTGATACTGGTTACCGACAGCCCGGGTCATCATCTGGACGCCGAGGCAATTGCCAGCCTGAGCAAAGCCAATACACAAGTTCTGATCGCCGCCAATGGTAAGGAACAGGTACCCAATGGAATCGTCATTGCCAACGGTGAAATGTTGCGAATCGCCAACATTTCCGTACAGGCCGTGGCAGCCTATGACATTATCCTGGGCGCCCCCTCCCATCCCAAGGGTGATGCCAACGGTTATGTGGTTAGCCTCGGTGGCAAGAAACTCTTTTTTGCCGGAGTCACGGAGTGCGTGGATGAGGTCAGGCATTTGCAGGATATCGATGTGGCCTTCATGCCCATGAACATCCCGCTTGGAAGAATGACACCCGCTGCCGCTGCCGAGTGCACCAAACTGCTCGAGCCCGATGTTGTTTATACCTATCACTACGATCAAAATTGGGCGCGTCGTATTGCCGATCCGAGTTTTACCGGTGGGGAGTTACCTGGCGGAATCACGGTGGCAGAGAGTCTGGAAATGTTTGCGCAGGAATTCGAAGGAACCAATATCGAATTTCGTAATGCTGAGTGGTATCCAGAGCCTGATTGATGGCTTCAAGGGGTAAGAGCCCTTGATCTGATAATTAGGTTTAATTCTTTTCTTTACTGCTGGATCAAGGGTTCCCAATCCTTATATCTAAAAGTCTACTTTCTCACCATCTGCGCAATAAACTTTAACCCCTTTTTCCTGTTTCCAGCGATTAACGGTAATAACAGATTTAAAAAATTCTTTTAAAGGGGAAATTTCAATGAACAAAATTACATCGTTTGCAAAATCCTGTGCCCTGTCTTATCGATTCTCATCAACCACTGGGATCCTTTGTATCAGCCTGGCGGTGGTGCTGCTGGCTGGTTGCAACACCCAGGTTGCGGAACCTGAGCCGGGACAAAATCAATCCTCAGATCCCCAGGCTGGAGTAGTTGGCAGTGACCAGCCGGTGGAAATATTGACCATCGATGAGGTCGCCCAAAGTACGGCGGCGGCAACAACTCCGCAGCGCGTAGCGGGCGATGATGCGAATGCCAGACCTCGCGCCATGACAGAAGAGCGCCTGCAAGCGGGCAACAATGTACTGAGAGCGCCAGTTCAATCAGCATCCCAGGGACTGGTCTACGCTGGTAATGATGCAGACCGGGCAGTGTGGTACAGAGGAGAAGTCACCAATAGGGAGAATTACCTGGCGATAGATGAAAACACGATCAAGCGGGTTAATGACGAACCGCTGTCGACTTTCAGTATTGATGTGGATACCGCCGCCTACAGTAATGTACGCCGTATGCTGACCCGGGAAGGCCGACTTCCTCCCCATGATGCGGTTAGACTGGAAGAGATGATTAACTATTTTGATTATGACTATACCGCTCCTGATAATCTTGATCAGCCGCTGGCAGTTCACACCGAACTGATGGCCTCTCCCTGGAATCCGAATAATCAATTGTTGATGGTAGGTATCAAGGGATTCGAGCAGGATCTGGACCTGCGCCCGAATGCCAACCTGGTTTTCCTAGTCGATGTATCCGGCTCCATGCAGTCTCAGGACAAACTCGGGCTGGTAAAGCGTTCACTGCAACTACTGGTCTCACAAATGCAGGAAGACGACCGGATCGCTCTCGTGGTCTATGCCGGACGCGCTGGAATGGTGCTTGACTCAACTCCTGCCAGCGAAAAGAGTAAAATCCTCTCTGCAATCGAATCCCTATCAGCCGGTGGCAGCACCAATGGCGCTGCCGGCATTCAGCTTGCCTATCGCATTGCTGAAGAGAACAAGATAGACGATGGTATCAATCGGGTCATCATTGCCAGCGATGGCGATCTGAATGTAGGCGTAACCAGTATCGATGATTTAATCGAGCTGATCAGCAAGAAACGGGAAAACGGTATCGCATTGACCAGCCTCGGCTATGGCACCGGTAATTACAATTATTCCCTGATGGAACAGATTGCCGACGCCGGTAACGGTAACGCCGCTTACATCGATACATTGAGTGAGGCGCGCAAGGTATTGATCACCGAGATGCAGTCAACACTGCAGACTATTGCCAAGGATGTGAAAATACAGATCGAATTCAATCCGGAAATCGTGGCAGAGTATCGGCTACTCGGTTATGAAAACAGAATACTGAACCGCGAAGATTTCAGAAATGATAAGGTGGATGCAGGCGAAATCGGTGCCGGGCATACTGTCACTGCTCTTTATGAAATCAGCCTGGCTGGATCGGCTGGCCGCATGATCCCTGAGCGACGTTATAGTCAGCCCCAGGAGTCAACAACCGACTACGGTGATGAGCTGGCCTATGTAAATATCCGCTACAAAATGCCCGGGCAGGATCAGAGCACGGAATTTGGCGTGGCAGTGCAGAGCCAGGAAGTGAGAGAGGACAGCACAGACAACATTCGTTTCGCCGCAGCGGTAGCAGGTTTCGGTCAGCTCTTGCGCGGTGGTAAACACACCGGTGATTGGAATTACGACGCTTTGTTGCAGCTGGCGCGCCAGTCGCGGGGTGAAGATGAGCATGGCTACCGCAGCGAACTGGTCAAGCTCGTGGAATTGGCGCAGGTTCTTTAAAATCAGCAGCAGTTTTCGGTACTACTATTGCTGGCCCTACAGGAAGTTTCTTAACAGAAGATGTTTAAATTTTTACAAACTAACGCCACAGATGAGTCACTCATGTTGAAGTATCAACAGGGTGACTCTGCTGCGTTTGAAGAACTTTACTCGCGCCACAAAAATCCACTCTATGCCTATTTGTACAGATCCCACGTTGACCTGAGTGTCATCGAAGAAATTGCCCAGGAAACCTGGATCGCTGTTATCAATGCAGCGGAAAAATACCGGGCCTCGGCCAAATTCAAAACCTATCTCTATGCAATCGCCCATCGCAAACTGGTGGATTTCTGGCGCCGCAGCAAACTGGATCAACTGATTGACAGGGTAGATGAAAAGGGCGAGCAAATCGTCGATAAGATAGCCGGGCCAGGAAAACACGCGCCGGATTCTGCTGATCTATCCATGGATCTGTTGCTCGCCCTGGAAACCTTGTCCAACAAGGAGCAGCAGGCTTTTCTTCTAAGAGAAGAAGGTTTTTCCCGTAAGGAAATCGCCGTGATGACCGGATCAAACGAAGAAACGATCAAGAGTCGAATTCGCTATGCAACGGCTCACTTGAAGCGCACACTTGAGGTGCAATATGCCGACTAATCAAAATCACAATGAACCGGATCTGTCTGCTTTGTTGAACCAGACCGAGCCGCCCGAATCACCAGATCATCTTGATGATCTGATTCTTCAATATGCCCATGACAATGTGCCAGAATCCGGCACGCAGTCATCCTGGCAAATGCTGACTCTGAGCAGGCAGTGGCTGAACCAGAACTGGATCTCAGCAATGGCTGCGTTTTCGGTGGCTGTGATCGCAGTATCGGTTACCCTGCAAAGTCCTGACACCACTCTGCTGGACCAGACAATCCAGAGCCAATCGACAGAATTACAGTTCCTGGCCGTTAATGAAAACGCTGGCGTTGCGCAAACTTCCGCGATAACTATCGCGCCGGCTCGGGACAATGCCGGGGGTGCTGATTTAAATTCCGTGGCTGAACCGGAATTACAAATTGCTACGTCGATTGCCACGGCCGAACCAGCAGCGAGGCAGATTGCCAGTTCCAATAGTCTGGCATTGCGCCGGGAAAGTGATCCTTTAGTCCTCGCGGATGACACAGTAGCTGACAGCGTACTGGAAGAAGAACTTAGCGCTGACACTCCCGTCGCGGCCATAGCAGCTACCGCCGCGCTGGTTGCAGGGGATCAGGATATTCGCTCGCTGCTCACCAATGATGAAGAAAGTAGTGCGGCGTTAATGGTATTGCTGGACCGGGTCCTCATTCGCTTCGATCAGACTGAAGTTGTCTCACCGCCACTTACGACTGATGTGGCAGAACAGGCAAGGCTATTAATGAATGCTTTCAACCAATTGACCGATTCTGCAGCAGCCAACAGCAGATACGCCGCAGCTCGAGCAGATTTTACCGCATTTGAATTGCCAGAAAGCCTTGAAGCAGCAATCGAGCTGTTGGATTTGATTCGTTAGTAAAAAGGAAAAAAGGGGACGAATTTTAACCGGGTTAATTCCTGCGCTCACCGTCATTAAAGGTGGCATTTTCTTTCTCGCCATTGGCCCAGGTGATGATACCAGAGCCATTGCGTTTTCCTGCTCGCCACTGACCGATATAGTGGTCACCGTTGGCCCAGAAATATTCTCCTCGGCCGTTAATTTCGTCATCCCTAAACTGGCCTTCGTAGATATTGCCGTTGGCCCAGGAATACTTTCCCCGCCCTTCCATTTTGTCGTTATCCCATTGACCTTCGTAACGGTCACCGGTGGGCCAGGTCTTGATGCCCTCCCCCTGCTGTTTCCCACTACTCCATTCGCCGGCATAACTGTTGCCGTTCGCCCAGTTCAACGTGCCCTGGCCCTGACGCGCATTGTCCCGAAAAGTGCCTTCATAGCGCTCTCCATTTGATCTGGTTAATACGCCCTGACCGTTCTGTTTGCCACCTCGCCACTGTCCAACGTAAGTATCACCGTCGGCCCAGGTATAAGTGCCTCTGCCGGCTATCTGGTCATTACTCCACTGACCTGCGTAACGTTCACCGTTAGCAAAATACAAAGTGCCCTGACCATTCTTCCGGTTATTACTCCAGTTGCCGACATATCTGTCCCCATTGGCCTGCACCAACGTACCCTGCCCATTTTGCTTGCCGTCTCGCCACGCCCCCTGGTACTGATCACCATTGGCAAAAAAATATTCGCCCTGCCCGTTTTGCTGATCATTGCGCCACTGTCCGGAATAACGGTCTCCGCTGCTAAAATAAACCGTGCCCTGCCCTTCAAATTTCCCAGCCTGGCATTGGCCCACGTAGCGCTCACCCGATGGCCAGGTAAACGTTCCGCTGCTTTGGGCGGTTCCAAAGCGACAGTCCCGATTGTCCCATCCGGCATCTGCGGCAAAGCCGGGTACTGCTGGGAGCAAGCTAAGGAGGAGGAGAAATTTCTTCATAGGTGTTATCCGATACAGGATTTAGCAGGGTCAGGTCGCCTATGCTACTACAAAAACCAATCTGAAGTGCGCACTGGTGCACGAAAATAGTTTAACAGCGATGAATAGTTAAGCGCTATCTGTCAGCGGCTTCTAAATGAATTGGCTTGCCATGGGGTGTATTGGCGTAAGCGCGCAGCCATTTGTTCTTGCGCACATCGAGCTCGGAAATACTCGACAGCTTCTTCTCCAACACCAGGTGCTCCAGCGCCTTCAGCCAATGTTGATAATAGGTGTTGCCTAGATCGGGATCACCCGCCTGCTGAGCCTCGGTAATTTCCCGACTGAGTACGGTTGTCCATTCATTCCAGCTAAACAGTCCCTGCTCATGCAAAGCCAATACCAGGCCGAAGGCCTGAGCTTCCCAGGGTTCGTTAAAAACCAGGCCTTCCTCATCATGGGGTTGGAATGGAAAATCAGTCATCTTTTCAGCTACCTACTCGCTGCAAATAGGGTTGCCACATATCGACAAACACCTCGGTGTTTTCTGCCCCGGGTTCCCAAAGCGCGTTTGCAGAAAACACCACTGAATACAAATGCTCACCCTGATGAGAGCCGTGTGCACTCTTGTCCGGGAAAATATGAAATCCGCGATAGGCATTTATCCTGCCTGCCACGCCTTGGGCATAAGCTGGCACACGGGTGTGCCCGGAACTGTTTCGCTCTGCTACGCTCACACTGTCTCCGGTTTTAAACAGCGGCTCAGTCTGACTCGGCAAATTCGCTGGACCACCACGGTGCAAGATTTTTTTTGCATCTTCCGGGTTCGGAATCCTGAGATCAGACGGCGGTGGATTAGCGGAATTTGCCTCGCAATTCTGTAACTCCTGCGCTGTAACCAGGCCACTTTCCAGCAGCAGCGCCTCCAGTCCAACCAGCCAGTTTTGGTAGTATGAATGCCGTAGATAGTCTGCCTCTTCCTGACGCTCTCGGGCGTGGCGTGCCTCGTCTATATTCCACTTGCCCAACATTCCCGCCGCCATGGTGATGCCGAATACGCGGCGTTCCCATTCGGTATGAAAAACCGGCTCCTGCTCCTCCGCTTCCGGGTTGATGGGGCCCATACCACTTCGGCCACCAAGATCATGCGCTGAATTGTTCATGTATCCACCGCCTCAGTATCTCGTGCCAGTTCGACACCGATCATCGAGTTGCGGCTAACCAGATGACTGAGCCGCTCTTCGCTCCACCCATCGGTTCCTGTCGGGCGCAGGGGCAACACCAGGTATCGCACCTCGGACGTGGAATCCCACACTCTTATATTAACCTGTTGTTCTAAAACGGTGCCAAATTCAGCGAGTACCGCGCGGGGTTCACTGACCGCTCGGGATCGGTAGGGAGCCGATTTATACCAGGCAGGCGGCAACCCTAACACCGTCCATGGATAGCAGGAGCACAGGGTACACACCACCAGGTTGTGAATTTTTGGTGTGTTCTCTGCCACTTGCAAATGCTCACCCTGTCGACCAACATAACCCAAACTTTTAACGGCCGCAGTGGCATCGCGTAAAAGCCACTCTTTGAATTCAGGATCAGACCATGCTTTGGCAACCACGCGCGCCCCGTTCATTGGACCGACCTTATTTTCATAGGTGTCGATGATTTCGTTCAGCGCCTCTGGATTAACCAGCCCTTTTTCCACCAGCAGGCTTTCCAGCGATTTTACTCTCAACTCCAGATCAGAAGGTGGCTCAGTGTGATGATCGTGTGGCATTAGCCAATTCTCCGTAATTTTCAGCCCTGCCGATTGAAGACCTGGCGAGGGCCTAAGCATACGACATAATAAAAAAGGGGACAGATTTATTTTTAGAAAGCGCTAACGATGAATGCTTTGTCCATTATTCAAAAAATAAATCTGTCCCCTTTATATATCGAGTCGATCAATACTACAAATTGCATGCTAGAGTAAGATATGCCCATGCCCATTGCCTCAGGTTGACCTATGCTTGACATGTATTACCTGGCCATTATCTGGGCCGGGGTATTCCTATCCTCTTACATGGCAGAGAAAACCAAGCTGACTTCGGTTTTGTATTTCCTGGCCTTTGGTTCGATCTGCGTGAACATCGGCGTGCTGCCACTGGAAAGCTCGGAATTTATCCGCAGTTTTTCCGAGTTGGGCATCATAATAATTATGTTCTCCCTGGGATTTGAGGAAGATGCCAGTAATTTTGTCCAGGGTATAAAACGCAGTTGGGGTATTGCGCTATTTGGTGCACTGGCTCCATTTACCGTTGCCTATTATGTGACATTAACATTCTGGCAGGATCCACGCCTGTCAATCATGTGTGGGCTGGCAATAACAGCCACTGCTGTCTCGCTCACGATGGTGTCGTTGAAGAGCGAGAAGATACAACATACCAAGGCAGCAACCGGCATCATGACCTCCGCTATACTGGATGATATTGCCGCGCTGGTAGCTGTAGCCATTCTCATACCACTGGCTGTTGGCGATGCCGAGATTACTCCGCTTGGTATCGGTCTGATTGTTTTCAAGGCGGTGGTATTTTTTCTGATCATTACCTTTATCGATCTGTTTTTGTTTCCCAACAAAAGCGACTTTCGCCTGTTCAACGCCATGCCCATCTTGCGTCGATTCGGCGTCAAGAATGTTATATCCATCGGTAGAGGACAACATGCCACACTCGCTGTATTGCTCATCGCCCTGCTAATCAGCCTGTTGTCCTACCAGTTTGGATTTCACCCTGCTGTAGGCGCCTATATGGCGGGTCTTGTTTTTAAGGAGGGTTATTTTCTCTTTCAGGATCAACCGAAGCAGAATCACTACTTGCGAACCAAGAGAATCGTGGACAATGCGGCCTTTTCCTGGATAGGCCCGGTGTTCTTTGTAGACCTCGGAAGCAAGATTGTTTTCGACCAGAGTATTTTAATCAGCGTTATTCCGCAGATTGTCACCTTGACCGCTGGCTTATTAATAGCCCAGGTGATTTCGGCAGCATTTGCAGCCCGCTTCACGGGTCGTTTTGCCTGGCATGAAAGTATTCTGATTGGGCTGGGTATGCTGGGGCGCGCGGAACTGGCCTTTGTAGTTATGGATATAGGCTATGTGCAGAATAATCTAATCAGCACAGAGGCTTTTTACACACTAATGGCGACCGCCTTCGTGATGAATGTCTCAGTCCCTGTTTCCATAAAACTGTGGAAACCCTATTTTGATGGAACCAAGGAACTCAAACTGGGATTTGGTAAACGGGAAGTTTATCTGTCCAATAACCGGCCGGAGCGACGATGAATCTGAGTAAAAAGGGGACGGAGGCATTAAATTGCTGTATTTCCGTCAATTCTACTTATTCAGAAATTTAATGCCTCCGTCCCCTTTTTCTTTTTACACTTTTTGCTCAGACCGTCATGTACTGAGCCAGCGCCTCCAGCCTGAAATCGATTTCGGCTATTTGCTGTTTGGAGAAACTGTATTCACCGCGCCGCGATTTGGTGGTTTTGAATACACCGCGCTTCTGCAGTACATGCAGGCGCACTCCGGGAATCAGATTATCCAGATTCTGAATCAATAGCAGTTTGCTGTAACAGTCCCGCAGCTCTTCCTGGCGACCCTGCTGGTTGAGCTCCCACAGTTTGGCATACACATCACCGTACATGGCGCCACCGGTCATGACACCGTCAGTACCGATACGCATCTCATAGAGCCAGCCCCGGCCCAGAGTTGCGCCGAAGACACTTTTGATTGGATCGGGCTGGTGTTCCTGCAGGGCCAGCATGCGCTCGTGAACGTTGCCGTATTCTTCTTTTATGTAGCCACATTGCGGTAAATCGGTGGCCAGGCGTACTAGAAAGTCGATGGTCAGCTCGACATCGGGACCACCGCTGGTTTGCACGAATACGGGCCGGGCTGTTACCTCGCAGAGCGCGGCATAGTAATCATGGATCTCCTGCAGCGAATTCGCGCTGGTCGGTGGAATCGCAATCATACCGTCCGGAGACAGGGACTCGGCCACCCGTGCATATTCCAGCATACCGGCTGTGTCGTCGGCCTGGACGCCGAGTACCAGGACCATATCGCGACCACGATTGGCCTCGGCCAATACTTCGAAGCCTCGCTTGCGCTCTGCCACACTGAGGTAACGCTGTTCACTGGAATTTTGTGGCCAGACCAGACCCTGCACGCCACATCGATCGAGGAACTCCACTTCCTTTGCCAGGTCCTCATAGTCGACTTCACCGGAACTGGTATAGGGCGTACTGAGAATCATGAGTGCACCGCGCATGGCTTTAGCCGGTGCTGCCTGAAGGCCGGCAAAAGGAATTGCCGCAGTCGCCGCTATGGCAGAAAAACTCTGGCGGCGGGTAAGAAAAAGTGAATCAAAGTTCATGGCAATATTACCTCTATTAACTCTGCTTATCTGTCAGCTATGATTTGTTATTTGGGGATTTTTCGTCGGATTAGTTCGTGTTCGATTGCACCCATGTTTTTATCCAGCATCTCGCGCGCAGAGAGCAACTTGCTCTCGAGTATCTCCAGTTCTTCTTCCGTGTCATCACCCAGACCATTGCGAAAAACTTTGACACATTCGTTCACCGCCAGAGTGTAACTGCTATTGGTATCGGCAAGGAGCTCATCCAGTTCGTCCTGGGTCTGCGGCATCACTTTTTCAGGGAACAGTTTTTGTCTAAGTACTTCACAGCAATCGCTCTCGAAAATCTCATCGATTGACCTGGCGACGAATATTTCCAGATTGTCCCGAAAATGCTTGTTGCGCACAGTATTATCGGCAAAAAAATCATCAATGACTTTGGTGTTCTTCTTATTGCATTCCAGAAATTCATCAGCATCTTCTGGATCTTCCGGGATATTCATCTTCACGGTGCGGTGCTCTTCCGCTATCTCAGCGATATACAAATCGACGGTTCTGGCCACGATTGCCCGCTTGGCACCAGTCATGGTGTTCCAGGCACGGTCGTAATACCACTTCACAATACTACTGGATGAATACCCATGGAATGCCGGACGCATATCAAATAGTTTCATTTTTTTATAGCCTTAATCCCATGAACACAAATAGATCGATAACAAGACAGCCTGAGAGTGAGCAAACGCTGCCCAAGTCGTTGATATTAGTGGTAATTTTTGCAACTTACCTGATCCTGGCCTAGATTTTTGGCAATGGAGGGGTTGAGACTGAGTTAATTGCGCGCTCGCTCTTGATCCCTTCATTGACCTTTTTTGAGCCTTGCTTGTCTAGGCAGACCTCGTTCCCCCGCAAAGCTGCTCATGGCGAGTGGGCCCGTGACCGCCTTGGCACAGACTAAGCGGTAATGGGACAACTTGCAATATCCCCCTGGCCACCAATTCCGGTCAAATTGAGGGGAAAATCCTCACTTTCGCTGCTCATTGGTTAAAAACTATCAATCTCACGACCCTGCCTCTTTTTCACAGCGCCCATAATTGGTTAGAATCCCTGCTCTAGCAATTAATGGAGATGCGCAAATGGGAAAGCCAAGAAGATCACCACAATCCATCATCTGCCTCGGTTTAGTGGCAGCACTGACCTCCATGCACACCTATGCCCAACAAGGTGCACAGGATGGAGGCTGGCAAGCCTATGGAGCGGATAACGGCAACACCAAATACACCGCGCTTGACCAAATTAATGAAGATAATGTGAACGATCTGGAAATCGCCTGGCGACGCCCGGCTCTGGATGAATACTATCTTTCACTAAATCCCGAGCAGCGGATTTCACCGACCTATATATCTGCGGCCATAGTGCAAGACGGGATCGCTTATATACCTAACGGTGTAGGGCTAGTGGAGGCCTTCGACCCCGGCACGGGTGAGATTCTGTGGCGGCAGGAGCCCTTCGGCGGTATCGAGGAGCTACCCGGCTCTGCGACCCGTGGCGTTGCTTATTGGAGCGATGGAGATGACCAGCGCATCGTGGTACAACGCGGCACCTGGCTATACACACTCAATGCTGCAACAGGGGAGACCATCCCGGATTTCGGCACAGGTGGCCGAGTTAGTCTGCAGTTGATGCCGGTGGAATTTGAACGCTTCCGCTGGGGCGGTGTGCCCATGGTGGTTGGCGACACCGTGCTTATTGGACAGTCCATGAGCGACACCTTCTCCAACAAGGAAGCCTTTAGAGGAGATGTGCATGCCTTCGATGTGCGCACCGGCGAATTGCGCTGGACCTACAACACCATTCCTCAAGAGGGTCAGTTCGGTACGGCTACCTGGCAAGATCGCTCATGGGCCTATACCGGTCATGCGCCGGTATGGGCACTGTTCAGCGCCGATGAGGAACTGGGGCTGGTGTATATGCCCATCACTTCCTCTACCAATGATATGTACGGCGGACACCGTATCGGTGACAACCTGTTTTCCCAGAGCCTGGTGGCAGTGGATGTGGAGACCGGCGAGCGGGTTTGGCACTTCCAATTGGTCCACCATGGATTGTGGGACTATGACCCACCGGCCGCACCCATACTCATGGATATCACGGTCGAAGGCCGGGACATCAAGGCCGTTACCCAGATTACCAAGCAAGGCTTTGCCTTCGTGTTTGACCGTGAAACCGGCGAACCGGTCTGGGAGATCGAGGAACTACCCGTTCCCCAGTCCACCGTTCCCGGTGAAGTCACTGCAGCCACCCAACCTTTTCCAACCAAACCAGCCGCTTTCGATCGCCAGGGAGCGACGGTTGATAACCTCATAGACTTCACACCAGAACTGAGAGAAGAGGCTCTGGAGATTTTCAGCCATTATGTGACCGGCCCGCTGTTTACGCCGCCATCGGTAATCAGTGATGACCCGAACGGCACGCAGGGCACGATTCAATTGCCTGGCTCCCAGGGCGGTGCCGATGTACAGGGCGCGAGTTTCGATCCTGTAACCGGCTATCTGTATATCCCATCAATTACTTCGCCCTTCGTAGCGGATCTTGAATTGGGTGATCCGGATAGTACCAACCTCAGTTTTACCAAAGGCACCAGGCGCTGGATAGCCGGGCCACGGGGACTGCCGCTGTTCAAACCCCCTTACGGGCGAATTACCGCTATCGATATGAACACTGGCGAGCACGTGTGGATGGTGCCCAACGGCGATGGTCCGCGGGACAATCCTGCTATTGCCCATCTCAATCTGGGCAAGCTGGGCGTTCCGGGCCGACCCCCACCGCTGCTGACAGGATCGCTGCTGTTCATTGGAGAGGGCCTGACCAACACACGCCCGGGCGGTAGAATTCCCTTCGATATGCCGGTAGAAATTGCTACCAACAGTGGTGGCTACCGCTTCAGGGCTTATAGCAAGGAGTCAGGTGACATTGTTTGGGAAACCGAACTGGAGGCAGGCACAACCTCGCCACCGATTAGCTATCTCCATGAAGGTGAGCAATATGTTGTGGTGGCTATCGGTGACCGTGAACACAGTCCAGAGCTGGTAGCCTTTAAATTGCCGTCAGATTAATCGCGGAGAGATACCTGCCGCATTGCCTGGGTTAACAGCCGACCTCTCCCGCTAAGCAATTGAAATTAGTGCTTGCGGGAGAGCCTGCCAATCCTGCCATATGGCGGGCGCGCTGCTATATCGAACAATTCTACTTAGTGCACTCGTAGACGATGGCGGGAGGCATATTGCGGAGGGTGAAATCCAGTTTCACCTTACTGAAAATACTCTTCATGTCGGAGTAATTCCTGAGGCTGTACTGGTACTGCATGAATCGGCCTCCGGTGCGAAGATTGGAATCCACGCTGGATAGAATATCTTCCCTAAGGCTGCCATCGATCAATGCCAGGGGTAGACTGGAGATCACATGATCTACCTCCTCTATTCCCAGATCTTCTAATGCCTCTCTAATAGACGAAGCGCAGCGGTTCACTATCCACAGTCGGGGATCATTGAGCGCCTGCAGCTCGGATATAAACTCCTGGTTCACTTCGAAACAGACCAGCAGGCTGTCTGGTCGCATTTTATCGAGCAGGGCTCGAGTAACACAGCCGTTGCCTGGCCCCAATTCGACGATACAGCGGGCAATGGAGAAATTAATTGGCCCGAGCAAACTATCAATCAGCACTTTTGAACTGGGAGTAATCGTACCGGAAGTCTTGATACTTCTGATCAGCCTGAGGGAATCACTCAACTTGTACCGCGCATTCATAGCAATAGCCACTCGCCTAATTCAGCTCCAACAAAAACGTATATGGTGACAAGCGGCAATTCGCCTATCAACAGTGCTGTAATCATCTTTCTAAAGGGCATTTTGGCCAGCCCCGCCACATAGCACACCACATCGGTGGGAACTAAGGGAAAAAATGACCAGCCCACCACAAACCAGAATGCGTATCTGCTCTGCATTTTCTGTTTGAGTAAACCAATTTTCTCGGGATACTTCCCCTCAAGAATCTGGTCATAGGCCCCAAACGAGGGGAAACTGTATACCAGGTATGCCCCAACTACAACACCGATGACCGAGATAGTCAGTACCAGGAAGGGCAATTGAGGAAACAGAATGGCACCGGCCAGAATAAATGGCGTTGAAGGGAACAGCAGCAGAGCCCGAAACAGGGAAACCAGCAGGTACCCCAGTAGTGACATGGGCCCGAGTTGACTTATAAAACTGGCGATGGATTCCTTGCTCAACCAGCCCGGGAAAGCAACCAGCAGGCCCATAATACAGGCCACTAGAACCAGCCAGACTACGTTGATATGACGTTTCATTGCGGCGTTTGCCCCGGAAACCAAACTGGGTAACTAATGCGAATATTTCATGAAGGGATTTAACATAATTCAAGCGCCCTTAATAAACTATCCGGGTTTGTTGCTTTGATCGTCGGCGAGTTTAAGGCAGCTTGCTCTTGTGCGCAAGATTGTGGGCGTGCTGCTCCCAGTTCTGACCATCGAAGTCCACCACTGTGATCTTCTCTGGTCTTGTGTCGATACAGTTGACATTGATGTCGATACCATCGGGATTTGAGCGCGGTGTGTAGAAGGGTTTTACTCCGCAAACTTTGCAGAAAGTGTGCTTGGCGATACCCGAATTAAACGCGTAACACGAAAGTGATTCACTGCCTTTAATCAGTTTGAATTTTTGAACGGGCAGAATTAAATGCAGATAACCGGATTTGGAGCAGATGGAGCAGTTGCAGTTTTCGACTTCGATTGCATCGGGGGCTTCGATTTCAAATTGAATGGCGCCACAGTGACAACTGCCTTGATAAATTATTTCTCTCACTTTTTTTCCATCCAGGTTCGGTTACTTTATCACCAAGATTCCCTGGGGTGTCCACGGATAGTTCCCATATAACAGGAACGTCCCAGAATTTCCGGAGTTAGTCACAGCTGGATCCTCCGTCCCCACCACCATCAAAGAATCCACCCCAAAATCCACCACTACGACGTTGAGCAGATTACTCACCTACAGCAACTGAAAAGCCAGTATCAGAGCAACTATTCTCCCAAGTGTCTGTAGTATCGACATAATCAGAAAAAAAATTTACTCTGACCCCTGCCGCCTTTTTTACTCCAACCCTGTTTTTGAGATAAGATGCCCTCATGCTCCAGCATCACTTTATCAAATCGGCCAAAAAGAATCCAGAAAAGATCGCCTTTATTGATCGTTCGACAAAACGAGACATAAGCTATGGCCAGGCTTTGCTAGCTTCGCTAATTTTGGCCAGGCGTTTCAGAAAGCTGGAGCGCGGTCGTATCGGCATTATGATGCCTACCTCCTCCGGTGGTGCGCTGGCCATTACCGGTGCGTTAATGGGGCGCCGCACGCCAGTGCTGATTAATTATTCTACCGGTGCTGAAAAGAACTGTCGCTACGCGCAACAACAGTGTGACTTCAAAACCATAATTACCACCCGGCTCCTGCTGGAAAAAACCGGTTGCCCGGAATTTCCGGAAATGATCTTCATTGAAGACATTATGAACGGCCTGAGCAAATACGAAAAAGCCGTTGCGTTCCTTAAATCAAAATGTCCTGAGAAACTGTTGTTTTATTTGAGCGGCAGGCACAATCTGGATTTGCCCGCCGTCATACTATTTACCAGCGGTAGCGAGAAAGATCCAAAGGTCGTACAACTCACACAGCGTAACCTGCTTTCAAATATCGAATCCTTCTCGGATATGATGGAGATCGCGGATATGGATAATGTGCTGGCCATACTGCCTTACTTTCACGTGTTTGGTCTAACAATTAATCTATGGACACCGCTGTACCATGGGATGACTTCTATAACTTATGCCAATCCACTAGAATTTAAAACCATTACCAAGATCATCAAGGAAACCCAACCAGAAATGCTCATCGGCACGCCGCTTTTTCTGGAAGGCTATCTGAATCAATCAGAGCCCGGAGATTTCGATAGCATCGAGCTTACTGTTTCAGGCGCGGATAAATGTCCAGAGCCGCTACGCGCCGCCTACCGCGAAAAGCATAATATCGACATTATCGAAGGCTACGGTACAACAGAAACTTCCCCGGTGATCTCGGCCAATCCCCGCGGTGCAAACAAGCCGGGCTCCATCGGAATACCGATCCCCGGCACCGAGGTCAAGATTCAGAATTACGATACCGGTGAGGATTGTCCAACCGGTGAAACGGGTAAGATAGTAGTAAAAGGTGACGGCGTCATGCAGGGCTATCTTAACGACGTTGAGGAAACCTCCATGCGCATTAAATCGGGCTGGTATGACACGGGCGATTTAGGTTATCTGGACGAAGACGGCTACCTCTGGCACAAGGGCCGGCTGAAACGCTTTGTCAAAATCGGTGGTGAGATGGTCTCGTTGGTCACGGTCGAAGAAACGCTGAATGCGCTTACGCCGGCCGAGGTTGAGTGCTGCGCAGTGGAACTGCCTGATGCCAGACGCGGAAGTAAAATAGTTGCTGTAACTTCTTCTGAAGTGGACTCACAGGAAGTCACAAAAAAATTAGCCAAAGATCTTCCCAACCTGGCCCTGCCAAAAATGTATGTTACTGTATCCGAGTTCCCCCGTATGGGCAATGGCAAGACCGACTTTCGCACACTCACAGATTTGGTTCGCGCCCAGCAACCCGATAATTAATCAGTGCACTCAATCCCTTGAGCTAGCTATAAAGATGACAGGAAACCTGGTGCTCTTCCGCATCGGCGAGCGGGATGAGGTTTGGTTGCTGCGAGCTACATTCGCCCATTACTTTCGGGCATCGGGTATGGAAGGAGCATCCAGACGGCGGATTTATCGGTGACGGTACATCCCCGATTAACACCTGACGCTCTGTCTTATGATGCGGATCAGGAACTGGAATAGCGGATATCAGCGATTGGGTATAAGGATGTCTTGCCTCGCGATAAACCGTTTCGCCGTCACTACTTTCGACTATTTTTCCCAGATACATGATAGCAATCCGGTCTGAGATGTGTTTTACCACCGCCAGATCGTGAGCGATGAATAAATAGGATAGACTAAATTCTTTTTGCAGTTCGATTAGCAAATTAAGAATCTGGCTTTGTATGGACACATCGAGCGCAGAGACAGGCTCATCGCAAACGATCAGCTTGGGATTCAGAGCGATTGACCGGGCTATGCCGATACGCTGTCTTTGACCACCGGAAAACTCGAATGGATAACGGGTAACGGAACGTGCGGGCAAACCCACTGTATCCAGCAATTCCTTAACCCGTTTTTGCCGCGATGCCTTGTCGCCAATTTTCTGCACGACAAGCGGTTCCTGAATGATATCGCCAACCGTATGTCGTGCATTCAAGGATTCCATGGGATCCTGGAATATCATCTGAATATCCTGACGGAAGGGCATCAGTTCTTTGCCATTGATATTAGTTATATCAGTGCCTTCGAATAGAATTCGTCCGTCAGTGGGTTGGTAGAGTCTGGTCACACAGCGGCCCAGTGTTGATTTACCGCAGCCCGATTCGCCCACCAGGCCAAGTGTCTCGCCCGGTTGTATCTCCAGGCTGACCCCATCCACCGCTTTGTTAAATTTACCAGTACGCAGCAGAATGCCTTCTTTTACAGGAAAGTGCATTTTCAGATCGCGAACTTGCAGAATCGGCGTACCGTTTGCCTGATTGTCAGCCACTACCTGGCAACTCCTGTTGAATATTTCTCCATTCAAAGCAACTTACCTGGTGCTGCTCCACGATCTGCTCTATCGGAGGCGGGGACTGAGTACAAATTTGCTGGTGATGCGAGCAGCGATTTTCGAAGCGGCAACCGGTAGGTAAATCAAGGAGACCTGGCACCATACCATCGATCGTACTCAGAATCGATTTGGGCTCAGTCCCTAACCTGGGGATGGATGCCAACAGACCCTGAGTATAAGGATGAGTGGGATTATCGAACACATCGAACACTGAACCCTTCTCCGCCACCTTTCCGGCATACATAACAACAACTGATTGTGACGTTTCAGCGATTACGCCAAGATCGTGAGTAATTAGAATTACCGACATACCCAACTCGTTCTGTAAATCCTTGATCAGCTCAAGAATCTGGGCCTGGATCGTCACATCCAGGGCGGTAGTGGGTTCGTCGGCAATGAGCAGTTTTGGCTGGCAGGCAAGTGCCATAGCGATCACCACCCGTTGCCGCATGCCGCCGGAAAGCTGATGTGGATATTCGCCCATGCGCACATCGGGCGATGGAATCCCTACCTTATCGAGCATCGCTATGGATTCTTTGAGCGCCTGTTCCTTGTCTATTTTCTTATGAAGGAACAGTACTTCCGAAAGTTGCCGACCTATCGTGTGGACCGGATTCAGTGCCGTCATGGGCTCCTGAAATACCATGCCGATTTCATTGCCACGGATCTTTTCCATGCGCGACAATTCGACCCGGGTAAGTTCCTCGCCTTGTAACCGGATTTCACCACCAACGATCTGCCCCATAGGTTGTGGCAGCAGACGCATGATGGATAGTGCCGTCACACTCTTGCCGCAGCCAGACTCGCCGACGATCCCCACCGTCTCTCCGGCTTCGACCGCGAAGCTGACATCGTCAACCGCCCTGACTCGGCCCTCATCGGTGTCGAATTCAGTGATCAGATTGTCAACAGTCAGTAACGGCTCAGGCATTCAATCTATTGCTCTTTGAACTGATCGAACACTTCAACATGAGCTGGCATTGGTTGATCTGCATTTCGCGCTGCCAGAGTTGCCGCTTTCGCCTCTTCATCTATCCAGTGGACAAATAGCTCTCTGGCAGACTTGGTGTATTTGTAGTTGAATCCTTGCGGATACTTCACCCAGTTCCAATAACTATGCCAGTAAAATGGTTGCACAAATCCCGGGCTGTAAGATGCATAGTCGTGATGTAATTCGATCAAGCGGTGTGACAGGTCCTGTATCTGATTTTCATCCCTGGCCACATCGAATTGATCTACCATCTGATCAATTTCGAACACTGCGATACTCTGCAAATTATTAGTCTGTGGTTTTATCTTGCGGTCTGGATTGATACTGCCATCATCGAGAAAGGCATCATCATAAGCATTGTCTGAATGAAAATACTCCCAGAATCTGGGCAAAGGCTCCAGGGCTGTATTAAAACCAACAAAATAAATATCGTGTTGCTTCTCCTGCGCCTTCCTGAAACCGGCGGCAGCATCGAGCATTTCAATACGAAATTCCAAACCCGCTTTGATTGCCTCTTCTTTTAAAATTGTGAACACATCAGTGTAACGATCATAATGAGTAGTCAGCGTAAAACTGAGTCGCTGTCCCTGGTCATTAATTAATATTCCATCGGCGCCGCGCTGTGTAAACCCTGCATTGGCGAAATGCTCTGCCGCCTTTTCAATGTCGAACGCTCTGGCTTCGATGGTGGGGTGGGAGAATTTCCCGAAGCCATCCTTCTCGGTTTTTAATCTAAACAGATCACCCCGGAAATAGCTTTGGAGGACCAGGTCCCAGTTCGAAGCGTACTGAATACCCAGTCGTATTTCTCTGTCCTCCAGTAGCGGCCTGGATGAATTAATCCACAGTCCCCAATTGACTCTAGGGCCGTCATTAAAAAATTGGGCTTTGTAGATATAGCCATTGGCGACGTCCGGATCATCATTGGGCAGAAAATCATACCAGTAGTCGGCGGTTCTGATCTCGTATTGATCAAGATCACCAGCCCTGAAAGCCTCGAAATGTTTTGCCGGGTCACGGATCACAGCAAGATTTACCCGGCCTGGATTGAAACGATACTGCCAGAATTTTTTGTCACTGGCCCACCAGTTATCAATCTTGCTCAGGGCGATATTGACGCCCATATTGACGTTCTCTTCTCTTACTTCGTATGCACCGGCGGTAGGTGCAAATCGCCACTGGTATCGCTCTGCATAATCGTTGTCGAGTTCCTTGAAAAAGTGCTGCGCGACTGGAAAATTTTCCAGCGTCTTACCTAATGAATCCAGTCTGATCTCCGGCACACCAAATGAAAAAGTATAGTCGTCAAATTTGGTAACGCTGATTATTTCCTCAGTCCAGTAATTGTTCATCCAGGGGTCGTTGATGTACTCGGACATACCAAAAAATATGGTGAACATCATGTCATCGGCGGTAATGGGCTCACCATCTGTCCAGCGCGCATCGGAGTTAATTCTGATATAGACTGCCTTATCCTCCTCCGAAATGGCCCAGGATTCCGCAATACCCGGATAGTAATCGAACTCATTGGGATGTCTGTGGGCCAGCATCATGCCAACCCAGTCGCCAACATAGGGTCGAAAGGAACTATTGGAATCCGGCCCGTTTATACGAATAGTAGGTGGAAAATCTTCGATGTATTCGTAGTAGGTGCCACCCTTAATCGCTTCAGGCGAGCCAATCTCCGGCAGATGCAAACCATCATCCCAGACCAGATCTGGCGGAATATCCGCCGGTGTCCTGAAGCGAAAACGCTCGGGATTGGCCGCATAGAAATCCAGTACCTCCTGCGTGTTGTCTAACCCGGACTCTTCGCTGACTGTACTGTCCGGCTCACCCCCACAAGAAACCAGAAACACGAAGCTGCTCAGCAGCACTAGAGTAGCGTATTTTGTTTTCATATTCGGTGCCTCACAAGCCTATTCTCTGTGCTGATCGTATACGGCGATATGCGGCTCAAATGCCCGGCCACTGTCCTGCGCATCCCGGGTTTGCTGTTTCGCTTCTTCATCGATCCAGTGGACAAATAATTCATACGGGTAGGTGGTATATTTGTAATTAAACTCTTCCGGCCACTTGACCCAGCGCCAGTACGCTGTCCAGTAGAATGACTGTACAAACCCAGGTGAAAATGATGCGTAGTCATGATGCGCTTGCTGGATTTGATGGGATAATTCAATCATGCGTGCTTTGTCATCCGAATCCTGATACTCCTCTATGAGGGGATCCACTTCAGCCATAGCCACGCTCTGCAGATTATTGGTCTGCGGCTTTACTGTACGCTCCGGATTAACACTACCATCTTCCAGAAAGGCCTGATCGTAAGCATTATCTGAATGAAAGTAAGACCACATCCGTGGGTACATCTCCAAAAAAGACGAGAAGCTGACGAAGTAGATGTCATGGCGCTTTTCCTGGGCCTTTCTGAATCCTGTGGCTCCATCCATCATCTCGATGCGCAGCTCCAGCCCCGCCTTGATGGCTTCTTCTTTTAAGATAGTAAACACATCGGCAAAACGCTCATAGTGAGTACTCAAGGTAAACCCAAGTCGCTGCCCTTCGGCGTTGACCAGGATGCCATCTGGTCCACGTTGGCTGAAACCCGCGTTGGCAAAATGCTCCAGCGCCTTATCGATATCGAACGGTCTTGCAGTCAGCGTGGGATGGGAAAACTCGCCATAGCCATCATTCTGAGTTTTCAGACGATCCATGTCACCGCGAAAGTAATTGCTGATAACCAATTCCCAATTGGCCGCATATTGAATTCCCAAGCGAATTTCCTGATTATCCAGCAGCGGCCTGGAGGCGTTAATCCACAAGCCCCAATTGCTTCTAGGCCCGCCATTATAAAAGGTGGTTTTATGGATATAACCGTTGGCCACTGCCGGATCATCTTCAGGCAGGTTGTCATACCACATATCTGCCGTAGCGATACGAAATATATCCGTGTCTCCGCGCCGAAAAGCCTCATAACGTTTTGCCGTATCTCTTACAACAGAAAGATTGATGCGGTCTGGATTGTATCGATACTTGAAATATTTATTGTCTTTCGCCCACCAGTCTTCCAGTCGATGCAGTACAATGTTTACCCCCATATCGATTTCATCCGGATCGATATAATAGGCACCTGCATGGGGTTCATAGCGCCACTGATAACGCTCGGGAAAGTCTTCGCCGAACTCCTTATAGAAGTGCTGTGGTACAGGCCCACCCTGTAAAACTCTGGATGCCATATCGGGCTTGGCTTTCGGTACAGTTATTGAAAAAGTGTATTCATCGTATTTAGTGATATTGGTATATTCTGTGTTGAAATAGTTGGTTGTAAAGGGCGCCTGAACATAATCGGAAAGAAAAAAGTAGAATGCGAACAGCATATCATCGCTGGTTATTGCCTCGCCGTCAGTCCAGCGCGCAGCCGGATTAATTTTTATATAAACAGTATTGCGATCCATCGAGATCGCCCAGGATTCGGCCATACCTGGATAGTACTCATTAGTATTCGGGTGGGGCATGGCCCAAGTCATCTGGTAATTATCTGAAATCCAGCTACGAGAGGAGAAGTTTGAATCTGGTCCCGTAGCTCGCAGTGTAGGAGGAAAATCTTCTAGTACTTCATAGTAGGTTCCACCTTTGACTGCATCGGGAGAACCAATTTCAGGTTGGTCCATACCGTCTTCCCAGACCAGGTCATCGGGTAAGTCATCTAGCGAGACAAATGTGAATAGCTCCGGATTCGCGGCATAGAAATCCAGCACTTCCTGAGTATTATCCAATCCAGAATCGACTTCCGCACTCTGGTCAGATTCTCCACCACAGGCGGTGAGCAGCAGAACAAACACACTCAGAATAATAATTTTAAAACTTGCTAATTTCTTCATAATAATCTCCCGACAATACCTCACCTGTAGATAGTAAATTTCTTGGGATCGAATGATTCCCGAATTGCCTCACCAATAAATGTAACCAATGTAAGTAAAACCACTAAGGCACCAAAAGCTGACATGATAATCCACGGCGCGGTGCGTAATGTTTGTGTACCTTGCTTAAGTAATTCGCCCAGACTCGGTGTGGGTGGCGGTAAGCCAAAACCCAGAAAGTCCAGCGCTGTAATGGATGCGATGGCCGCCACGATGGTAAATGGCATAAACGTAACCAGGGTGGCCAGTACATTTGGCAGAATATGACGAAACACGATGCGGGTATTGGAAGCGCCGATGAGGATAGCTGCCGACACATAATCTCTGGTCTTTTCCTTGTAGGTTTCCGTGCGCATGTAATAGGTCATGGAGGTCCAGGAAAACAGTACCATCACGCCTAGTAGAATGAGAATTCTCGAAGACACGGTAAAAGTATCGGGTATCACAGAAAAGACGATGATCACCATGTAGAGAAAGGGTATATTGCTCCAGATCTCGATCAGACGCTGGGTGAGTATGTCGAACATCCCGCCGAAATAGCCCATGGCACAACCCACTGCCACGCCGATCATATAGACAGAGGCCATAAACCCGAGCGCAAAAATCAGTGCGATGCGCGTGCCATAAAATAGTCGTGCCAGAATATCTCGGCTGGTCGTGTCGGTACCCAGATAATGTTTCTTCATTGTTTCCGGCGGCTCAGGTCTAAAAATTCCGGTGCTGGCGTCATTCTCAAACGGGCTATAAGGAACCAGTGCTAACAGCACCCAGTTGTCTGAATTCTGGTCAGCAAAACTCTGTTTTAAATCCCGGTAGTTGGTCTCGTAGGGATAATCGAGACCGAAATCCGTACCAGGGTGAAAAGCGGTATACGTCGGGTAGTACAGTTCGCCTTCGTAGCTCACAATCAGCGCGCGATTGTTGATTAACAACTCCCCTATCAAACTCAATACCAAAAACACGCTCAAAATAATAAAACTGTAGTAACCCCGTTTTATCTCCCGAAACCGGCGCAGTTTTTTTAAAGTTTGTGGATTGAATTTAAGCAAACTTTTTTCCTAATTAAATCGGATACGCGGATCAACCAGTGCCACCAGAATGTCAGAAATAATATTGCCCATCAGCAGTAACAAACTGGCGAGAAACACCACGCCCATTACTACCGGGTAATCCCTGTCTATAATCGAGGTCAGGCCCAGCAGGCCAAAACCGTTTATGTCAAATATGGTTTCGATCAGGAATGAACCTGACACCAACAATGTTATATTTTGTCCAAAAGTCGTCGCGATAGGTATCAATGAATTGCGGAGTGCATGCTTGGTAACAGCTTTGCGAAAGGACACGCCTTTGGCCACGGCGGTTCTTATATAGTCAGAGGCAAGATTGTCCATCAGGTGGTTTTTCAATAGCAGCGTCACAAGTGCGAAGCTTCCCACCAGATAACAGATCAGCGGCAGTATGGAATGATTCAGCAAGTCTTTGATCTTGCCCCATAGCCCCAGCTCACCAAATTGCAAACTGGTGAACCCACCCATGGGAAACCATTCCAGTCGCACGGAAAAATAGAGTAACAACAGAGAGCCCAGCGCATAGCCGGGCACGGCATAGCCTACGAAAATGAATATCGACGTCGCATTGTCGACAAAGGTGCGATGTTTTATCGCCTTGAGGACACCTAGCGGAATAGAGATACAGTAGGTAATTACCAGGGTAATAAGGCCATAATAGAGCGAGACTGGAAAGCGGCTGGCGATGACATCCCATACCGGTTGGTTGAAGCGATAGGACGTACCCAGATCACCCGTGGCAACCTTGCCTACCCAGTCTACATAGCTTTGAAACACCGGCTTATCGAAACCGTAGTATTCCCTCAGACGATCCAGTTGAGCCTCGGACAGGGACATATTCTGTCCTGCCACAGACCGGGCACCACCGCCTGCAAACTGGGCTTCCATAATCGCCCGTTCGATGGGCCCACCAGGCACCAGCCGCGTTATAAAAAACACGATCACAGTTACGCCGAGCAATGTCGGGGGTATCAACAGTAAGCGTCGAAAAAAATAGTCACGCATGTGTCAGTTTTATATTTAAAAAATAGTACTACGGGGGCTTCTATCTAATAATTATTTGCGGTTTAGCTCCCCGCGAGCACGCAAAATACGCACTCAACCCCCGATACTGCCATATTTACCAGCCGGGTAGAATTTAAATGCGTGATTTTGTGTAATAAGCGAGCCGAGCGTACCCGGATTAGCTCAAATTGCCCGTTTCCCGTGCCATTTGAGGGGCGAACTGGTCCTTAAAGTAGGCGAGGAAGAGGTGGTGGATTTCCAGGGCCGGTCACTACTCCGTGAATAGCCGCCTGGTGTTTGTAGTCAGTCGTCTGAATCCCAGATAGCACCCGATCCCACACAGTGCCAGACCCCCAAGCAAGAGCAATACTACGCCAATATCCCACAACGGCCGCCTGCCATACCAGAATCTGAAATCCAGGCTGTGAAAGCCGTTGTAGAGCCAGCGCTCTACCCGGCCCCACCGATGACTCTGGTAGACAAATTCACCGGCTGTTAGATCGACGTAGAACCAGGTCTGCGCGGGATCATCAAATTTAATGCGTAGTACTGGCAAGGGTGCTGCCGGCAAGCCATAGGATGACCTTGAATAGTAATAGTCATCATAAGATTCCAATCGGGTTTGTTCGATAATCCGGTGCGCAGAATATTCCGTCTCCAATGTCGCCACAAAATAGGCAGCATCAAATGGTTGTTGCCTGGATTCCAGACTTACCGCAGCGATTAATACGATAGCGATTTCGCCGCTGCCGGATTCATCTGCCTGCTCATAAGTCAAACTATAATAGTGTTCACCCTGAATTCGTTCGAAGTTGATTTCTTTGATCGCTGTTATACCTGTTAAAGCCTCCAAACCCTGTTTGGTTTCATCACTAACAATCGAGGCGAAATTATCCAGTTCGATTTCTCCGCCACGAAACAGATTGAAGGAAACATCCAGGCCCCTGGCATTGGTCCATCGATAGGGCTCCACCGACAAGAGCCCGCTGAATACCCAGGTCAGAGTTACTACGCCAAACAGCAAACCGGAAATATAATGCCAGCGTAATAAACTGGTATGGGGAATGGCACCGGATAGACTGAAAGGTCTGACTCTTTTGAATTGTACAAACAATAACACCAACCCCATCATTGCCAGCAAAGTTCCCAGACTCGCAGTCCATACCACCGTATCAAACCAGAGCGCCTGGTTCTTGCGCAGTGGCAGGAAATAGAACCAATGGGGTATCGCGCCAAGCCAGGCCCAGAACCGATCGCTAGAGCTTGTAGAGAGTACTACCTGCCCCCTTCGAGACGAAACATAGATTTCAGTTCTCGCCGCGTCGTTCAATGCAAATTTTTCCAGCGGCAACTCGTCGCGTAAACCCAGCGTCCACTGATCGACTTCGCTCAGTGTGCCAACGCGTTCAAGCTGATCTTGATTAATCCCGGCAAACTGAGCGGCGATTTGTTGCGAACCTACGTTATCGGAGGTCAGCAGAATGCCATCATCGGCAAAGACTGTCGTGCCATTTCGTCCCGGAAATTGATAGGCAGGCCTTCCCATAACCATCAACAAATCAGGCATCAAACCCGAATTTGCAATGGCCCTGGCTTCCGCCGGTGTTATGGCTATTGTAGTGAAATTGATGGCCTGCCGATGCTGAATTTGTTCAGGCGCTGACAGCGACGGCATGCCACCGGTATAGATCATGACGATGCCGGAGGCGAACCACAGCAGAAACAACAGACTTATCGCAATTCCAAGATAGCGGTGACTAAGTACGAGAAGTCTGGCAGATGCACTCATATAACATCGCTGTCGAAACTGGTAGATAGGAGGTGTGTGAGCTAAAACATACCCAGCAAATTACCGACGGCAATCACCAGGGAAGCGACCAGCATGAAGGCCGTGGGCAGGAAACTCATTGCGAATCCCAGACCGCGAGATTTGGGATCTGCAACATAGCTCCGAAGATACAGTCCTCTTCCCACCAGAAACACAGTGCCTAACCCTGCTGCTACTGTGGTATTGCCCAAATGACTGTAGAGAAAAATTGCCGGCAGGAATGCCAGTAACTGTTCTGCCGTATTTTGATGCACCCGGTAATATCTCTCGAACACCGGATCGCCACTGATAGCCGGTGCGGCGATGCCGTATTTCTCCCGCGCCCTGCCGACTAATATACCAAATGCGATATATTCGATTAATACCAGTACCACCACTGCTATAACTAGGTCCATATTCCCCTCATTCTCTCGACTAAATTGAAGCTTGTGTTTTTACTTTAAGTTTTAGGCCGGTCTCTATGAATTCAACATCTGCTCAAGATAGACGACCGTATCCGTTCCAGAAATAAATTCGAAATCTATATCAGGATGTAATTCGCGCAGACGGGTGTTGAACAAACCATGTGCTGAGTAAATTAGTGAGTCGAGTATGATATTGTCGCTGTCGCACTCTTTGGCCTGCTTCACCAGTCGGTCGAATCCGACGATAAAATTCTCAGAGTGTCGCTTGCGTATTTCCGTGCCATAGGCCAGTTCATTCATATCATTATCCTGTACCGCCTGCATGGTTAAAAACATCCGCGAGAATACCTCGAAATCGCCATGGGCGAATTGCTTCCACACCTCAGCGAGGTCTTCGGTAGAATAGTTGTTATTACCAACCGGACCCTGGCTCGAAATGAACAACATGCCAGAAACAGCACCTAACTGACGGCGTGTGCTTTCTGCAATCTTAAAGAAGGTTTCCTGCCGGGCATTGAGCTCGGTCGCTGCAATTGCCAGAGTTTGTTTTTCCGAGTGCAGGTTATTACGTCGAAGCTCTTCATTATTCTCTGCCAGCACCGACTGCTGGATGAATAATCCAATTACCAGCCAGAGGAAGGCCAATGGGGCGAAGGCTCCTTCCAGAAACGTGCCCATTTCATCGATCGGCAGGTCAACGAAAGCGGACCAGCCAACTGCACTGGAAATATACAGCGCTCCAAGCAGCAACCAGATAAAGGTGATTGCCAGGCCCAGAAATATGCGCCAGTCCTTATGAAAGTAGGAGTCTCTATCCAGTTGCTCAGTCATTTCAGTTACCGGGTTATCTACGTGTCTCTGATTAGTACTACAGCCTTGCCAGAGGCTCCCTAGAGTAAAGTGCTGCTACCAGAGCGTCAATAAGGATGAGAGTCAAAGAGGTTTTTTTTACTAAACGAGCAAATCACTGAGGGGCCAGTCTGGAATTTGAACTTAGCGGAATTGGAGCTGCTATGGCGCTTAAAACTTCTCCAGTATCGTGTCTCGAATCAAATCAGACTCTTCCCACAGGACGAAATGCCCCATGTCCTCGCGGTACAGATACGTTACATCGGAATTGCTCAGGGCGGTACGCAGGAATTCGGCGTTGCCCGGGCTTACCAGGCGGTCGGTATCCCCTTGTACGATTACCACCGGCATGCGCAGTTTCTCCCACTGTGGCAGCATCTCCACCAGTTGCGGTCTCAACGGCATGATCTCAGCATTGGCTCCCTTTAAGCTGGCGCCGAGTAGGAATCTGGGCAGCACCACAGCAAATCGATTATACCAGCGCGGTCCGCTCAGCTCCGGATCACCGGTAGTGGCCACAAAAACCAGTCCAGAGACCAGTTCGGGATATTGCATGGCAGTCTTGGCTATAACCGGGCCGCCATAGGAATGCCCCATCAGTATGGCTCCCTTTCCACTGCGGTCCCGCTGCAAAAGGGGTAGCAGCGCGGCGGCCTGATCCTCCAACAACGGTACTTTATCATCACCGTCATCCACCCAGCCCGGGCGGGTAACAGATATCATATGAAAGCGTTCCTGCATCAGCGGATCATTTACGTAGCGAAGAAACGCCGTTAGAGACCCCGGCGTGCCGTGTACGAAAACCATGAGCTGCTTCGGCTCACCAGTTGCGCTGGGAATATTCACTTCAACGTATTCGATATCACCGAGCGCCTGAACCGACCCATCCTGGCCAGAAGCCAGCGTTGAGACAAGGAAAAGCATCAGCAAGCCAGCAATATAGGCGACTCGAGTCTTTGAAAATCTGCTTCCAGGTGTGGGCATCAGCTTTCCCGGGTTTGGCTATGACTAATGATTGTAAAGCTTTGCTGGGGCATCGGCATTAAGAGTGACCACAAATGCTGGAGAAATCTTCTCATTACGATATGAAAATTGCTCGATACAGCGGTTATTGACATGTGGTATGTTTAACAAAAAGGCTATATCAAAGCCTGTTATAACCGGGTCTGCTGCGCTACTGTAGCCAAACTCTGGACGAAAAGCGGATGCCTGACCATGACAAAAAAGAAAGCAGCAAACTTTGATTTCGAACAGGCTCTGGAAAACCTCGAAGAGCTGGTCTCTGCGATGGAAGAGGGAGAATTGACCCTTGAGGAGTCACTCGAAGCATTCGAGAAAGGCATCAAACTGACTCGGGAGTGCCAGTCTGCGCTCAAGCAGGCCGAGCAAAAAGTTCAGATCCTGATAAACGAAAACGGCGATACGGAAGAGCTAGGGGACGAATAGACCAAACCAATGAATGCCCCCTCCTCGCAGGCGCTGCAGGCTTTTCTGGAGCAGTGTCGACAGCGCGTAGACAGCGCCCTGAAAGCTCATCTCAGCGGCCAGGTTCTCAGCAAAAAACTGCTGGAGGCTATGCAGTATGCCACTCTGAAAGGTGGTAAACGAATTCGGCCAGTTCTCGCCTATGCCAGTTTTCTTGCCATTGATGATGAGTTGGTAAAAGCCGATGCCGTCGCCTGTGCGGTAGAGCTGATGCATTGCTATTCACTGGTACATGATGATCTGCCTGCCATGGACGATGATGAATTGCGCCGCGGCCTGCCTACAGTGCACAAAGCGTATGATGAAGCCACTGCCATATTGACCGGGGATGCACTGCAATCGCTGGCATTTCAGGTAATCGCCAGATCCAGTGTGGCTGGAATTTCTAGTAGTACGCGCCTGGAAATGGTGGCTATCCTGAGCGAAGCTGCCGGCATGCAGGGCATGGTGGCAGGCCAGGCACTGGATTTTGATGCCGTTGGCAAACCGTTGGACCAGACGCAACTGGGGATTATGCACAGCCTCAAGACCGGGGCTCTGATCAAAGCCAGTGTCCAAATGGGGGCCCTGAGCTCTCCGGCTGTTACTGAGGAGCAATTTCAGACCCTGAGCAACTACGCAGAACATATCGGTCTGGCTTTTCAGGTTCAGGATGACATCCTCGATGTGACTGGCAACACCGATGTACTGGGAAAGCCCCAGGGCTCCGATGAAGCTCTTAATAAACCAACCTATGTCTCGCTGTTAGGCCTTGAGGCTGCCCAGGCAAAGGCAGCCGAGTTAGCGGAGCAGGCAGTCGATGCCCTTGAGTCATTCCCGGAAAGCGCAGATACTTTGCGCTGGTTAGCACAATTCATCATCAAAAGAGTACACTGATTGACGGGAACCTTGCTCTGCTTTACCTTTACGCCCAAAATAAACCACTGTTTTACCTGCAATGAGCCAAAAGCCAGCGAAACTGGAGTGATAGCAAACCGATGCTCGACCAAATCCCCGTAAACAGACCGGACACTCCGCTGCTGGATCAGATAGATAATCCCGATGATCTGAAGCAGTTAGAACTTAACCAGCTAGCGCAGCTGGCCGAGGAACTGCGGTTGTTTTTGCTTTATTCGGTGGGCCAGACCGGCGGCCATCTGGGTGCCGGGCTGGGCGTGGTGGAACTGGCAATCGCCCTGCACTATGTGTTTGACACCCCTCGCGACCGGCTGGTGTGGGACGTCGGACACCAGGCCTATCCTCACAAAATTCTAACCGGTCGCCGCGACCAGATGTTAACCATGCGCCAGGCCGGCGGTCTGAGCGCTTTTCCCAGCCGCGATGAAAGTGAATTTGACTGTTTCGGGGTTGGGCACTCAAGCACTTCGATTAGCGCGGTTATGGGTATGATGACGGCGGCAAAAATGCAGGATAAGAATCAACGCAGTATTGCAGTAATCGGTGACGGCGCCATGACCGCGGGCATGGCATTCGAAGCACTGAACCATGCCGGTCACCTGGAAGATAATTTACTGGTCATCCTTAACGACAATAACATGGCTATTTCGAACAGCGTGGGAGGTCTTTCCAGTTACTTCGCCCGCATGTGGGCCAGCAAACCCTATAACTTTGTTCTCTCCGGAGGTAAACGCTTCTTATCAAAAATACCTCCAGCCCTTAAGGCAGCATCCCGGGCTGAAGAATACATGAAGGGAATGGTGTCACCTGGCACTCTTTTCGAAGAAATTGGCTTCAATTATATCGGTCTGATCGACGGGCACAATGCTACTGGACTGGTTGGTATCCTGAAAAACATAAAGACCCTGAAAGGACCGCAGTTGCTGCACATAGTTACGCAAAAGGGTAAGGGCTATCTGGAAGCTGAAAACGATCCATTCGGCATGCATGCCATGAGCAAACTTAAGGCATCGGCCAACTTTCAGCCCAGGGAAACGGAATCTCAGTCTGCGGATTTAGCCACCAACGAGTCCGAGATCAGTGGGGGAAAACTCACCGGCCCACCTACCTATTCACAGGTTTTTGGCGACTGGCTATGTGACGTGGCCGCTCAGGATCCCCTTGTTGTTGGTGTGACTCCCGCGATGGGAGATGGGTCCGGAATGAAACGTTTTGCCATTGAGTATCCGGATAGATTTCACGATGTGGCAATAGCGGAACAACACGCGGTAACTTTTGCGGCAGGCATGGCCTGTGACGGCTTAAAACCCGTCGTCGCCATTTATTCCACATTCCTGCAACGTGCCTACGACCAGTTAATACACGACATCGCTTTACAAAAACTCAATGTGCTATTCGCTATAGACCGTGCAGGGCTGGTTGGAGAAGATGGCCCGACTCACGCCGGCAGTTTTGACCTCAGTTATCTACGCTGCGTGCCAAACATGACCGTAATGGCCCCTAGTGATGAGAATGAAACCCGCAAGTTACTCAATACCGCCTTTCAAATTGATGGCCCGACTGCGGTACGCTACCCACGAGGAAAAGGGCCAGGTGTCACTGTAATTCCGAATAAAGAAGTTGTACCAATTGGCAAGGGCAAATCACGGCGCGAAGGCAAGGCAGTTGCAATACTGGCCTTTGGCAGTATGGTGGCGCCCGCCCTGAAAGCGGCCAATCTGCTGAACGCAACGGTTATCGATATGCGCTTCGTGAAACCGCTGGATGAAGACCTGGTTGGCAATATGGTCACGCGGCATCAATTGCTGGTTACTGTTGAAGAAAATACTATTGCCGGTGGGGCCGGCTCTGCCGTTAACGAATTTCTGATGCGCGGCAATTACCAGATACCGGTGCTGAATCTAGGCTTGCCCGATGAATTTATGAACCATGGCAGAACCCCCGATATGCTGTCCAGCGTTGCCCTGGATTGCAACGCCATCGCCGCAGCGATCAGGAGCAAACTGGTAGCCTGCAAGATTCAATCGGAAGCAGTCTGACCAAACACTCAAAAAAAGGAGAATCGACCCCGCTCCAAAAACCCTCAATCCAAATCATATACCTCCTCGATTTGGGTTGGTTGATTGCCCTGATTGCAAATACGGACGTATCGCCATGGGCTGTTATAGAAAGGCACGTCCCAGTCGGTAAGGATGTTGTCGTCTTGAAAGCACACGAACCGGCTTTTATAGTCGTTACTGACTTCGACAGTAATGGGTTGGTCTGCTCCGTCGCGGATGATGCGCAAGTCTGCTCTGAAACCATGGTCTTCGATTCGGCGAATACCAAAGTCTACGATGATGCAACTATCTGGATGTACGGTGGCTCCCTCCGCTTCGGATTTTGCTCCTGGCTCTAGGTTGATGTCAGAGAGTGCACCACTGGGATTGCTTACTCTGCCAACGGGGGTAACGGTGATTCCTCCCGCGGTGAGTCGTCCTGGTGCGTGGGGTTCTGTTGACCGGTTTTGCATGAACGAGCTCCAAAGGGAACGTATGAGTTTATAGAGCACTAGGAGTGTGAGAATGAGGGTCATTAACAGCAGGAACATTTCTAATTCTTCGGCGTACAATGCAAGATTGAGCCCTACTGAAGTTATAACCAGAACAAGGTTTACGAACATGTATATGATGGCAATTATGATGAGGACTGCTATGGACCAAAAGGCCCATGCTGGTAGATCGTGGCGTGCAAGTTTGAGGATGAGGTATATGTATATTACGAGTAGGATGCCTACGCCGATGAGGAACCAAATGCCTGGTCCTGCTGTTACTGCGAGGGGTCCGGTTATTCGGAAAATGACTGATACCAATATTAACAACATGATAACCCAATTGATGGGTTCTGAGTTCCACATGATTTGGGTATTTGGACGTTTTGTACCTACGAGTCCATTGAAGTAAGCGAGCATGCCGACATAGAGTCCTCCCGTGGAGAGGAGCGCAAGGGTGAATAGATCAGCTGAACTTATCATGATGGATGACTACCTGTCTGAGTGCGTTTAGCGTATGTGTTTGAATTAATTGCTACACTTGTTTCTTATATTAGCAACCTAGCAATAGCCTGCTGGTCCACAAGTGCCACCGCTCGTCCATTGCACTGGAGGCAGAAAGCCATCTGCTGTGAGCGTGTAAGTAATGCCGGCCAGGCTGGTGCCATCGCTATACCAGGTAATTGTGATTACACCATCTACAATGCCAATTCCGAGGGTCGTGGCAGTAACGGCTTGAGCTGATTGCAGCCCGTTAGTGCCGGAATCAAAGTCATTAAGAGACGACACTCGACCCGTTACGGCTGCCACGGCCACGGCAGAACGACTGGCGCCTACCGCTAGCACTGCCTCGGAAAACCGGGCCTTGTTCTGATACAAGGTATAGGCGGGCAAGGCCACCGAGGCCAATATCCCGATAATGGCGGTGACCATCATCAACTCGATCAGAGTGAAGCCCTGCTGCTTAGCTGGATTTCTCATGGCTGATTTCCTGTAAGTAGGATACTGACAAGTTAAGGAACCTCTGATTAATTATTCAATATCTCTGGCCTGCAGAGGAGCCGCAGATCAAGGCGGCTTCCTGCAGTAATGTTTGCTACCTTACAATGGGAGCCAACGCGGAGGTGCGGCTCCTCTGAAGGCCCCTGCGGGCGCGGCCTGAAGCACACTTCTGCGTCGTTGCAACCCTTGTTAAGGACTAAGGCCATTAACTGCGGATTGCGTCTAGCAGAAGCACGCTTCAGGTCACGCAGAGACATTGAATAATTAATCAGAGGTCCCTTAGGCGATAATATCAGCATGAAACAACCAGAATCAATGTACAAACATCACCGATTCCCTCCAGATATCATCCAATACACGGTCTGGGTGTATTTCCGTTTCAATCATGGACGCATTAATACCGTGTGGGCTTTGCGACCTTTCCCTCGCTTGGCTGGTGTGACACGTATCCGGAATTGACTCTTCCAGATCATGACTATAGAATCCGTCGAATCCTGACGTCGGTTTGATGATTGACGGATCTGGTTTTTCAGGTGCCATTCGTGGCCCAATGGGAAGTTGGTGCAAATCCAACACTGCCCCCGCAACGGTAATTTGCTGTAATTAAATTCAGCAACAAGTCCGGTACCAACCTGAAAAAATTTTTTACCCAGAACACCCAGATGCAGCGGAGGGCTACGTCAGTGGTTGAGTCGAGTTTTCAGACTCTTCTACCTAACCCTCCCTGATGAACACTACTACTGCCTTTGAAAAAGACAAGGCTTCAAAGCGTATTGTAAATTTTTTAAACTGGCAGACAGCTTTAATTTGGGCACTTCGATGGCAAACACAGAAGACAGAAACCAACGCCATAAAAAAACCATGCAGCGCAAGAAGGAGCACATAGACGGACGCATAGCGGAGGCCACTATCGATAAGGGATTGCTGGTCGTGCTCACAGGTAATGGCAAGGGCAAGAGCTCTTCTGCGTTTGGCATGCTTGCACGCAGTGTGGGTCATGGACTGCGTTGCGCTGTCGTGCAATTTATCAAGGGGCAATGGGAGTGCGGTGAACAGCTAATGTTTCAGGACAACCTACTGGTTGAATTTCATGTCATGAACACCGGCTTTACCTGGGAAACCCAGGACCGCGAGCAGGATATTGCTGCTGCCGGGAAGACCTGGGATCAGGCGAACTTGCTGCTCACTAACCCCGATATCGAAGTGGTTATTCTGGATGAGCTGACCTATATGTTGACCTACGGTTATCTCGATAAAGAGATGGTGTTAAGCGCGCTGAAAACCCGTCCTGAACAGCAGCACGTCATTGTAACCGGGAGAAACGCCAGCAAAGAACTTATCGAGCTGGCTGATACCGTGAGCGAACTGGGCGAAAGCAAGCACGCATTTAATGCCGGGATAAAAGTACAAAAGGGAATAGACTACTAATGGAACCGGGCTACTTTACATTCAAGATTCAGAGCAGGATCTCACTGCTGATAGCCTGCCTGAGCCTGCTGATTTACCCTTCGCTTTTTGCTGCCGAAGTAATGGATGACGATAACAAACTGGTTAGTCTGCCAACGCCCGCCGAGCGAATCATCAGCCTGGCGCCTTCGCTTACCGAACTGCTGTATGCCGCTGGTGCCGGTGACAAACTGGTCGGTGTGGTGGAGTACAGCGATTTCCCGGCAGCGGCGAAGTCTCTGCCCATCATCGGCCGGTTCGATATGCTCGATACCGAACGTATTCTGGAATTGGCTCCGGATCTTATAGTAGCCTGGCGATCGGGTAATCCACGGGCAGCGGTAAGAAGGTTGCAGGAACTGGGTCTGACCGTCTATGTTGCCGAGCCCTCCGAGCTGGATTCCATTCCACTTCATATCGAAAAACTGGCCATACTGGCCGGCACGGAAAGCGCGGCAAATCTGGCAGCGAAAGATTTCCGCGAAAAACTCGGAAATCTCCGCAGCGACTACAGCCCAAAGGCGCCTGTTAGCACTTTTTACCAGGTTTGGGACTCACCCCTCATCACTGCAGGCGGTAACGAACTTATCAACGATATCATCAGATTATGCGGTGGCGAAAATATCTTTGCCGATATTTCCCTGGTAGCACCCAAGGTGAGCGAGGAGGCTGTGCTGGTACGCAACCCGAACGTGATAGTCGCCAGCGGTATGGATATTGAGAGACCAGAGTGGCTGGACAACTGGAAGCGCTGGCCTAGTCTCACTGCGACTGAACTTAATAACTTATTCTTTATACCACCGGAATTACTGCAACGTCATACCCCAAGGGCACTGCAGGGAGCTGAATTGATGTGTCAGTACATTGATCAGGCCAGAAGCAGAATTAACTGAAGAATTAAGGCCTCTATTTGGTACTGTCAAATTGTTAACGTGTCACCAAATCCTTGATGTTTTCTTCTCAGAAGTTGGGTTCAGCCCTGGGGAGTACTTGCGGGGTGCTCCTGATCATGGAGCGCAATCGGTCGGGTAAGGCCAACATGGCCGGAGTGACAACCAGCGTAAGGATAGTCGCAAACGATAGACCAAACACGATGGTGGATGCCAGGCCGGCCCATTGGGATGCAATGGGACCGCCGATTTCCAGCTCGGCGCCAACCAGATCAATGGATATATTCATCGCCAGTGGCAACAATCCAAAACCGGTCGTGAAGGTAGTCAGAAAAACCGGGCGCAAACGCTGCACTCCGGTATGTACGATGACCTCCTGCAAACTCCATTCGCTGTGGTCACGACGCAACACATTAAACGTGTCAATTAGCACGATGTTGTTGTTCACAATAATGCCTGCCAAGGCAACAATACCGATTCCAGTCAGCATGACACTGAATGGCTGTCCGGTTATTAATAATCCGAGTAAAACGCCCGTGGTTGACAGCAGTACTGAGGAGAGAATGAGGATAGCCTGATAGTAACTATTGAACTGTGTAACCAATAATATAGCCATCAGTGCCATTGACAGGGCGAAGGCTTGCACCAGGAATTCGGCCGATTGCTCCTGCTCCTCGTTTGCGCCCCGGAACTGGTAGTAAACTCCGTTGTCTGGCGGGTTGGCCTGCATATACTGCTCTATCTCCTGTAGCTTGTTATCAGCAATGATGCCGGGGGCGGGATTGGCCCGCACATAGACTACGCGGTTACCATCCACTCGCTGGATTGAACTTACCTTCTGTTTTGCTTCCCGTGTAACGAAGCTGCTGATTGGCACAGGACCATTTACCGTACTGATGCGCAAGGAGTCCAGTTGATTAATACCGCGGTATTCCATCGGATAGCGGACCCGGATATCCACTTCTTCTTCGCTGTCGTCCGGCCGGTAATCTCCCATGTAGATGCCATTGGTGAGGAGTTGTATCGCCGCACCAATTTCAGTCATATTGGCACCCAGCATCGCCGCTTGTGCACGGTCAACATTTATCTCCCATTCAATACCTGGAATCGGCGCTGTGTCATCAATGTCGATGAGGCCGGACATCTGATTTTCCATGAAATTACGAACGCGGTCTGCCTCGTAAAACAGCAGATTCAGATCTTCACCTGATAGTTCAAGCTGAATTTCCTTACCTACCGGAGGCCCCTGTTCTATCGAGACGATTTCTGCCCGCACGCCCGGAATTTCAGCAAGCGCCGCCCGATATAGATTCTCAATTTGGAAGCCATCAATTTCCCGCGTGCGGCGATCCGCCAATTCAATGAAAATTGTGCCTATCAAGTCAGGAGCGGACTGCTGTGCGCCACCCATTTGCTGACCGGCACCTGACTGGGTAACAATGCCGTCGTAGTAACCGATTTCGTTGATTCGGGCTTCAGCATCCAACATAATGTCCCGGTGCTCGGCTGGTGATAAATTGCCGCGTGCAAAAATCTGCACCTGGGTCTGTAAGGGTTCTGCTGAGACGAAGAACTCAATGCCAGAACCCCAGCGTCCATAGGCGAACACAATTGTCACCAAGGTAACAACACTGAGTGTGCCCACGGTAATTGGCATTCGCACTGCGAATTCCAGGATTTTCGCATAAAGACCAGTAATACCGGATACCTTGTTCGGGTCTCCTTCCTCGAGGTTTTTCAAATAAGTCTTGTCAGCTTCGCTGGATTTACCGATCATGGCGCCAATCGTGGGCGCGAACAAAAGAGCATAGAACAGTGAGCCCGTCAGAACAGCAAAAACCGTAATCGGCAGGTAGCTCATGAACTGACCCGAAACACCGGGCCAGAACATGATCGGTAGAAAAGCCGCCAGAGTCGTCGCCGTCGATGCCGTGATCGGCCAGAACATTCTTCGCACGGAGGCTTTATACGCTTCCTGACTGTTCAGGCCCTCCGCCATTTTTCGATCGGCGTATTCGACCATTACAATAGCGCCGTCGATAAGCATACCGAGGCCCAGCAACAGGCCAAAGATCACCATGAAGTTGTATGTGAAACCCAGCAGATTGATAACAATGAAAGCGAAGAAGAACGAGAATGGCACCGCCAGGGTTACCAGGAGGCCCGAGCGCACACCCACGGAGGCAATCACAATGATGAGTACCAGCACCATGGCAGTAGCCATATTGCCAGACAGGCCGGAATTCTGTTCCAAGACCATGGGTACGCTGTTGTTAATATAGGACAGAGTGACAGACGGAGGCAGGCTGGGACGCACTTCTTCTACCAGGGCATCTATCTCTTCCATCGCAGCGACCAGATTGGCCCCCTTGCGCTTCATTACATTCAAAGAAATAGTTTGGGTGCCATTGGCATAAGCGTAACGGGTTGCGTCTTTGAAGGTTCTTCTTACCTCGGCAACATCGGAAACTGTAAGTACTCCTAAATCTGATGAGGCCAGAGGCAGATTGAACAAGTCATCGGCATTTTCTATCAGGCCGGGAACCTTGACGGAAAAACTGCCCCGGCCGGTATCCACCTGGCCAGCTGCGATTAAACGGTTATTACTGGAAACTGTCTGCACGATTGCACTGTTTGGGATGCCATAGGTTTCCAGTTTGGAAGGATCGATGACAGCTTCCAGCAGCTCCTCACGATTGCCAACCATGGGTGCCTCAAGCACCTGGGGCAGTATCTCTATTTCTCTCTGTAATTCTTCAGCAATTCTTAACAGCACCCGTTCTGGCACACCTTCTCCACCGATTGCAATTTGCACGATGGGCATTTGCACGGCAGAGACTTCCTGAATGATTGGTTCCTCAGTTGACTGCGGAAAGCGTGCCTTGGCGCGATTAATCGCTTCCCGAACTTCGGCCATCGCAGTTGATGATTCGAAACTGATGTCGAACTCAGTCATGATGGTAGCGGCACCCTCACTTGAGAACGAGCTTATTTCTGTAATGCCATCGATGGTCTTGAGTTCTAATTCGGCAGGCTTGGCCAACAGTCGCTCTGAATCTTCCGGCGAGATGCCCTCATGGATGATGGTGGTGACCACCAGGGGTACCTGAATATCCGGAAACATCTCTACGGGAATGGAAACATAGGAAAACAAACCGGCAAGCATTGTCACAGTGAAAATACTTATCGTGGTACGGAACCTGGAAATGGCAGCATCTACGTAGCTTTTCATGGGAAGGCTGTTTACTGAATATCCTGTCTAGTTATCCCAATCGAAATTTGCTTCAACAGTCTGTCCAGGGAACACTATTTCCTGACCCAGTGTGATCAGGATTACGCTACCCTGAAGGCCTGTTACCCAAATTCCTGGATTTTGCTGATTGGTATCATCACCGATTATTTCCACATTTCGAAACAACACTGACTTGCCGGAATCCAGTAACTTAACGCCGACAATACCGTTGTCATCCAGCGTTAACGCAGAAGACGGGATTAAATGGGCTGAGACTTCATTCGAATTAACCAGAAGTTCCACAGTAATGCCTTCACGCAATTCCTTATATCGGGCATCCACTTCGATTTCAATGCGGTAGCTGCGGGAAATAGCATCAGCGGCGCGGGCTATAAAACTCACAGTACCGGTGACCAATTCTCCGCTAAGTAGACGGCCCGACACACTGGCTCCTGCGCTAAGTGCACTCACATCCTGCTCGGGAACCAGACCTACCAATAACATCGGGTTATCGTCGAGTATCGAGGCACAGGTAGTCCCGACATTCAAAAGATCGCCGATTTCTACTGTGCGAGTTTCAACAACGCCATCGAATGGAGCTACAATTCTGGTCTTTTCAAGTGCCAACTCGGTTCTGCTTACCTGGGTTTTTGAAGATTGCAGTGCGGCCTTTAGTTGCGATACAACCACGTCAGATTGCAGGCCACGTTCCTGTAAGTCGAGCGCGGCATCGTATTCGAATTGAGCTTGTTCCTGGCGACTTCTTGCTTCTTCGAGATCTGCTGCGCGATTGTCTACGGCAATTTCGCACAACACATCGTCTGCCTTAACCCGGGCACCTCTGGCTATTGGATTGCCGACGATACGGCCCGCTTGTTCGGCGCGAACTTCCACATGGCGGGAAGCCTGGGTACGACCGCGAACTCGAATCCGTTCGACATAAGTTTGAGGGCTGATACGTTGCGCACGAACTGTGAGCGTCGAGGGATTTTCCGAGATATTTCCATCTTCGGGAACTACAACTACTGTCCTGGGGGCTTCGCTCGCATCTTCGGATAAAATCTCCGCATTGTGAGGAATGATCATCCACACAACGACCAATCCAAAGATTGCTGCTGCCACCAACTGCTGCTTTTTCACTTCCACCCCCAACGATCCAGTCTGTTCCAGATTGGATTCAAATCGCGCATAGCACAAATTTTCTGCAATAGAGCCGTAGCATAAACTACGCTACGACCTCTTATCCAGATCGGATCTTATTGCGCCTGAGTTATTCGTCACTGCTATTAGATCAATCCCGGTTCTGCGGGACTAAAGAGGCCGGACTCATTATGGTGAGTACCTAGCAAGACTTCCTCAAAAGTGTTACCTATTGTAACGGATTGAATCCCAAATGCAATGAATAATTGCGCGTATTTTGCAGAAAACCTGAGCAACCTGAGCCAGTTGAAGGTATTGACAAGTTAACCACTCAAATCGATGCACCAGACACAGCGGTTTTTATGCGCACATGCTGCTGTATACAACTTGATCAACTTGGGTCGGCATTTGGTATCAGCGGAAAACTATCGATATTTCCACCGACGTGCCTTTGCGTCTTGGGAAAAGGCTGTAGCGATATAAATTTGGTTTAATGCAGTTTCTCATCGATTTGAGTGGTTAACTTGTCAATACCATATTTTTTCTTACTCTATTCGATCGCAGCTATAAACTCTTCCGTTGAGAGAACATTGTGACTAATTATTGGATAGTCGATTTCGACAGCCGCTTGCATTTCCTTCATATTGAAAGCGCCAATAGCGTCGGTAAGCATGGTGGTATGGTAGCCTAGCTCCACTGCATATCGAGCTGTTGACTCGATGCAAGTGTTAGCACGCATTCCAGCTAATATCACGTGGTCAATATCATGTAATTTTAATAAAAAATCTAAGTCCGTATTTGCAAACCCGCTAGACTTCCAATGCTGCTGGGCTTCCAAATCACCTGGTTGTTTCTGCAAATCTGGATGATACTCAACATTCCACGTTCCTGCCCTGAATGCGCGACCTGATCCGCCGCCAAATTTCCACCCACTGAAATCCCCCTCCTCATAATGATGGTGTGGGACGTAGATCACTTTCACACCTGATTCTCTTGCCGAGTTCACCAAAGTCTTCATATTTTCAATGGCATTATTTGCTTCCAGCGATTCTTTGGATAATGGATAGAGTAGTCCACCTTCAGAGAGAAATTCATTGTAAGGATCGACTAGCAGAATGGCGGATCTTTGTGGGTTATATGTATATTCCTGTGCTGACGCAGCAGCTGAGAAAATGAGAGTAGACAAGACGATAAAAGCACTATATTTGATGAACACAGCTTCGCACCTCTAGTTAGTTATTGATAGTTACCCAGCCTGGTCTTAGAGCCTACACCAAACTGGCCCAAGACTAGTCTTCAAACCTCACATATCGCTTTACCGAACGAGGTCCTACTTCTGCGCTGTAAATTACGCCATCTTTATCGGCGACAACGCCTTCACCGCCACTACTGGTCCTGTATGGACCGTTATTAGCATCGAAAGGATCAGGTATAAAGTAATTCACCTCACCAGTGCGAGCACTGCCGACGCGAATTCCTCTCCTCCATTCTCCCCGTCCTCGTTGTTCATTTGATTCTGAATCCACGGCATAAAGAATATCTTTGTCATCAATATAGATTCCGCTATTTCGACTGAACTGGTGCCATTGTTCCAGGAAGGTTCCGTCTTGATCAAATATCTGGATGCGATTGTTACCACGGTCAGTTACAAACAATCTCCCTTGAGAGTCAATGGCCAGACCATGGGGTGTGTTGAACTGGCCTGGGCCAGAGCCTCGAGAACCCCACGCCCGAATGTAGTTCCCTTCTGAGTCAAATTTGACGATGCGCGCGTTGCTGTCTCCACCATGACCGTCGGCCACAAAAATATCTCCATTAGGCGCCACATGCACGTCCGAAGGCATATTAAAGTGATTTTCATCAGTACCGGTTACGCCTGGCGTACCCAGTGTTAACAAACGGTCGCCTTCCGGGCTGAACTTGACCACTATATGTCCCTTTCCTTCAACACCCGGCGGTAGCGTAAATGGAGCGTCGGTTACCCAGACATTGCCTTCATAGTCCACATGAAATCCGTGGGGAACAGCAAATATGCCGCCACCAAAGCTTCTCACCAGATCACCATCGGAATTGAACTTCAATACCACGGGCAGATCCGATTCGGCACAACCCCTTATAGGAAATGCCGGTCGGATTGAATCGGATCCACAGCGCTCTCCTACCCAAATAGACTTACCATCGGGATCGACATCAATAGAACTAGTAGCGCCCCATTCCCGACCAGCAGGCATTTTCAAATATCCGGTGTAAATCTGGTAAGGATTCGGCTTGTCATTGACCGGTTCCATTCCTGCCTGGGCAAATGCGTAGCTGGCCGAAGTAGAAACTAAGATCGATAAAACAATCTTGTAAGTAAACTTCATGTGGATTTCTCCTGTTCTAATTGCTATCAAGTTGATGGCGCACTTGTCATAGATGAATCGACTATTTGTTCTTCTGAATATATATCGATTAAGCCTGTCTTCACAGTACTTTATTCATGCAAGGTAAAAAACCTGGTTCATCGTATAACTTATATCCTGGACCAATTGATAATAATCTAAAGTCTTCAATCAACAGTCAGTCCCGACCAGCAGCATCTCTACCAAGTCTGAGTGCGTTACTGGCCCCTGCCGACAACCCGCCATCGGCCCCCACAGTTACAAATCGAAAACCTTGATCAATGCGCTGTTGTACAGAGCCCGAGCCAGTAGTAATTGCGCAAGGTACGTCATACTCGAGACACGCACTCAATACGGTTTGAATCGCGGTTTCTACTTCCGGTGCGGCCGGGCTGGTGTAACCCATAGACGCACTCAAATCCGATGGGCCAATGAAGATACCGCCAATACCAGGAACATTGACTATTTCCTCAATATTTGCCACTCCTTGAGGTGATTCGATAAACATCACTGCAAGTAGCTCTCCAGAAGGATCAAGCGGCCAAACATCTGCCTTGGAAGTATAGTCACGTGTCCCCCAGTACCAGATTGCATTTGAAGGATTGCGCCCTCGAAGCCCAGATGGCTCCATATCGGGGGCACCGTTTACCTGCGGGTAACGAGTAGCCCGGACCGCCAATTCCGCCTGTTCTCGATTATGAATAGCTGGAAACATTATGCCATAGACACCTACATCCAAGACCTGCTTGGCCTGTGCGATTAATTCCTCAGCTCCACCGGCAGCTGGGATTCTGACAAAGGGCACGACATCAGGTTGTAAGTTGCCTTTTTCGATAATCGATCGTTTGTTTGTCATTCCAAGCAGAAACAGACGCAAGCGTTCGACATCAAACGGTGCGTGTTCCATATCAATCATGATGAAGTCCAGTCCGGAATTAGCCATAGAGCGTGCGCTATTCAAAGAATAGTCAAAACTTAATAGGCCAAAAGCGGGTTGGTCATTTTCAAATAACTCAATTAGCTTGTTTATTCTGATTTCTGCTTGAGCTGCCACATAGGACGATAAACTAGTCGAGGAAATAAAGCCAAAAACCAATAAACTAGTTTTTAGAATTGTTTTCATTTTTTTCTCCTGGTAGATCTTTTCACTGTGTCATCATACAGATTTAACGAATTTCAATACACATTAATCGGCTACTGACAATCCGCCCAACGCGAGTTAACTTGTCAGTACCCAAAGAGTTACTGAAGCGCTCGGGGTCCCGCAGCAAACCAGGTGCGAAATTGCCCGACGAAGGGTAGTAACAGTAAGGCGCTCAGCACAGGCACGGCGATAGCGAATTTTACAAACGCCTTCAGCATGGGCGGCTCCCATAGCCAGTGATCCAATAAGGACCTTGCACCTTGCTGATGTGTGTTGCTCTGGTTAGCGGGATTCATAATGTCTCCCTAAGCGATGCGGTTGCGATCAAAGGGGTCGGAGTCTCGGTTCAGTATTACTGAATATGCAAAGTGCAGATCAAATTACTAAAACCCTTTTGATTCGGTGGTGAATAGAGATTTGCCGGGAATGGCATTTAACAACGCCTGCGTATACGCTTCCTGAGGTGAACTAAATACCTGATGTACCGAGCCGGATTCCACCAGCTTGCCATCTTTCATCACCAGAATTCTGTCAGCCAGATAGCGAACTACACCAAGGTCATGAGAGATGAACAGCATGGTAAGATCGAATCGCTCTACTAGTTCCAGTAGTAAATCCAGAATTTGTGCCTGTATCGTAACATCCAGCGATGAGACCGGTTCATCCGCGATGATGAAGGCCGGCTTGGTGGCGATGGCCCGACCAATGGCAATTCGCTGGCGTTGACCACCGGAAAATTCATGGGGGTAACGCAAAATACTTTCCCGTGCTAATCCCACCGAATCCATTAAGGAACAAACTCCATTATCAAGCTCTTTTTTGGTGACGATTTTGTGCAGTAACAGCGGTTCGGCCAGCGTGTTATAAACTGTCATGCGAGGATTCAGGCTGGCATAGGGATCCTGAAAAATTATCTGCATCTGCCTTCGCAGCGGTTTCATTTCACCAGCAGATAGTCGACTAATATCCTGACCATCGAAACTGACCTTGCCTGCAGTCAGCTTCAGCAATCTGATGATTGCCCTGCCCAGGGTCGATTTGCCAGATCCCGACTCCCCTACCAGACCCAGAATTTCATTGGGCTTAATGTGCAGTGATACATCATCGACCGCTTTAATTGGTGCTTCGCCTTTGTTAGAAGGAAAGTGAATCTTTAAATCCTCTACCTCCACCAGATTTTGCTCCGCCTTGTTTTCCTGCGCCGATTTTTCCGAGTTCGGTACTGCCGCCAGAAGTTTTCGCGTGTAGTCATGCTGGGGATTATTGAAAATTGCATCGCGTGTTCCCTGCTCAACAAACCGGCCTTCCTGCATCACAGCCATCTTATCGGCGATGTCTGCCACCACGCTTAAATCATGACTGATAAAAATTACTCCAATGTTTCTTTTTACCTGCAGTTCTTTCAATAGTTTGAGGATTTGGGCCTGCACCGTCACATCCAGCGCGGTCGTGGGTTCATCGGCAATGATAATTTTGGGTTCGGTGACCAGAGCCATGGCAATAACGACTCTTTGTCGCATGCCGCCGGAAAACTCAAAGGGCCAGGAGTGCATACGCTGGGCTGCATTCTTGATGCCCACTTCCTCGAGAATTTCGATACCCTTCTGCCAGGCTTCTTTTTTGCTTATAGCAAAATGCAAACGCAGGGGTTCGATCAGTTGGTCGCCAATTTTAAGGAAGGGATTCAAAGAGGTCATGGGATCCTGGAAGATAATGGAAATACCCTTGCCCCTGATCTTACGCAATTCCGCTTCGCTTAAAGTTAGTAAATCCCTGTCCTCAAATAGCACAGAGCCGGACTCGATTTTCCCTGGCGGCATGGGAACCAGCCCCAACATGCTGTAACAGGCAACTGTTTTACCCGATCCAGATTCACCAATGATGGCAAATGTCTTCCCTGGTTCCACTTCAAAGCTGACACCGTCGACTGCCTTTAACGTGCCATTACGAGTATGGAAGTAAACTGAAAGATTGGTAACCTGCAGTAACGACATACCGGTTAATCCCTTGAGGCTTTCGGATCGAGCGCATCGCGCAATCCATCACCGAGAAAGTTTAGGGCGAACAATGTCATCGACAAGGCCAACCCGGGAAAGATTAGCAACCAGGGATACTCTTCCATGGTTTCTACACCATAGGAAATTAACAAGCCCCAGGATGATTCCGGCGGTTGAATACCCAGGCCTAGGAAACTGAGAAAAGCTTCCAGCAGCATGACGTTGGGAATGGTGAGCGTGGTATAGACAATTATCGGGCCCAGGGCATTCGGAATCAGGTGTTTGACAATGATTGCTACCGGTGACAGACCGAGGGACATGGCAGCCTCGACAAATTCCTGCTGCCGCAGATTCTGCACCTGGGAACGCACGATACGCGCCATGGTCAACCATTCGATGGCACCAATGGCGAGAAACAATAACACCAGATTTCGACCGAACACCACCATCAATAAAATGATGAAAATCATAAAGGGTAGTGCATAGAGAATATCCACGAAGCGCATCATGGCGGCATCCACCTTGCCCCCTGCATAACCGGCAATGGCGCCATATGTCACTCCTATTAACAGAGCGACTGCAGTAGCAACAAAACCCACTAACAGAGATACCCTGCCACCATAGAGAATGCGAGTCAGTAAATCCCGGCCAAACGTATCGGTGCCCAGCCAATGTTCGGCGCTGGCTGCGGCAGCCCCTAATCTCAAATCCTGTTCCTCGTAACTATAGGGAGCAATCCAGGGCGTCAGCAAACATAAAACCAGGACCAGCAACAGGAATCCCAAACCGAACATGGCAAGCTTGTTCTTACGCAGCCGTAACCAGGCATCATCCCATAGGGATACGCCTTTGGGCATTGCCAGGGTTGCAGAGTCTATGGAGGTACTGGTAGCCATTTATTTCCTGAACTGATAGCGCAGGCGTGGATTAAGCCAGGCGGAGAGAATATCCGAAAGTAAATTGAAGACCACGATCAGGGTTGCCAGGAACACCGTCGTGCCCAGTATCATTGTGTAGTCACGATTAAAGGCGGCCTGAACATAGAATCGTCCCAGGCCAGGAATCTGAAAAACAGTTTCCACCACAAAGGAACCGCTTAATAAGCCGGCGAAGGCGGGGCCAAGATAGGCAACCACCGGTAGTAAACCGCCACGCAGTGCATGTTTTAATATGACTATATACTCGGGTAATCCTTTCGCGCGAGCCGTGCGTAGATAATCCTGGGAAAGCACTTCGAGCATGCCTGAGCGACTCAAACGGGCGATGTAAGCCGCATACATGGCACCAAGTGTGATGCTGGGGAGCAGCTTGTCCCCCGCTGAATTTCCCCAACCGGAGACCGGCAACCAGTCAAGCCAGATACCAAAGACCAAAACCAAAACAGGTCCCAGCAAAAATGAAGGCATACAAATACCAATCATAGCCAGAGACATGGGCATATAGTCCTGCAGGGTGTTGGGTTTTAAAGATGCGAACACGCCAGCCACAATGCCAATCAAGACAGCGATCAACATGGCATACAGACCTAATTCCAGAGTAACGGGAAATCCCTGAAAGATTAATTCATTCACACTGCGGCTGGGGAAATTAAAAGAGGGGCCAAAATCACCCTGGAACAGATCGGCCATATACGAGAAATACTGCTGATACGCTGGCAAATCGAGTCTGTATTGGGCTTCCAGCGCGGCCCTTACCTGGTCAGAGACGGCCTTTTCACTGGAGAAGGGGCCACCAGGCGCTGCTCTGACCAGAAAAAAAGTGACTGTAATAACCGTCAGGATAACCGGAATAGCCTGCAGGGTGCGAAGACCGACGAATCGCCACATAGAAATCTACCGCCTGTTTATTCCGACGCTTCCAGGTAGACATATTTCCAGTTGTAATGATCCATGATATTTGAAGGTGCGCCTTTGAAACTGGAATCTTTGAGCATTTTTGTTTGATAGGTATAAATGGGAATAATGGGCACTTCGTCCATCAGTATGGTTTCAGCTTTATAATAGAGCGCAAAGCGTTCATCCTGGTTTAGCCTGGTGGGGGCCTCTTCCAGAACCAGTTGGTCATAGCGTTGACTTGAAAATCCGGTTCTATTATTACCTCCATCGGTTATATACATATCCAGAAAGGTGTTGGGATCAACATAGTCACCTATCCAGCCGCGGCGACTTACATCGTAATTCTGATTTTCCTGGGTATTCAGATAAACGCCCCATTCCTGGTTTAACAGCGACACTGAAATACCCAGATTGGTCTGCCACATTTGCTGAATCGCGATGGCAATCTTGCGATGGTTTTCCTGGGTATTATAGAGCAGTTCAAAAACAGGAAAACCTTCACCATTGGGAAAGCCCGCTGCGGCTAACAGTGCCCTGGCCCGTTCGGGGTCGAATGAAATAATTTCCGGTGGTTGATAGCCCAGGGTTCCTGGCGGAACCAGGGCATAGGAAGGATCCATAATGCCTTCCAGCACCGTGTCATTGAGCAATTTGCGGTCAATCGACAGCACCAGTGCCTTGCGTACGCGGACATCATCAAAGGGCTTCCGGGTCGTATTAATCATGTAATAGTAAGTACCAAGATAGGGGGCTATGACGATATGCTCCGGATCCTCTTCAAGATAAACCGGTACTTTATCCAGCGGAATGTCGTTGGTGCGATGTAATTGACCATCACGGAACATGCGCTCTTCGGTTACCAGGTTTTCGGTTGGGTAAAAAACGATGGCGTTGAGCTTGATATTCTCAGCATCCCAGTAAGAGGCTCTTTTCTCCACACGAATATGGGAATTGACCTGCCATTCAGTCAGTTCAAAGGCACCATTGTTGATCATATTGCCTTCCCGTGCCCATCGCGAGACGCGGTCGGTATAGCTGCCAAATGCCTCAATATTAGCTCTGTGCACAGGATAGGCGATGTAGTGATCCAGCAATTGGAGAAAGTAGGGGGTTGGTGATCGCAAGTTAATCTCTAGAGTAAATCGATCGATGACCCTGGCACCTACCTGGCTAAAATCATCTATCACGCCATTGGCAAACGCTTCAGCATTGGCGATTGGGAACAGCATATAGTTATTCAGATTGCCCAGCGCAGGGGTCAGTGCCCGTTCGAAGGACCAGCGAAAATCTTCAGCAGTTACCGGATCACCATTGGTCCAGTTGGCATCTTCACGTAAATTAAAGGTATAAGTAAGGCCGTCCTCACTGATGTCCCAGCTTTTGGCCGCGGCGGGTTCGGATTCCAGGGTGTAAGGGTTCTTGCTTGTCAGCCCTTCAAACAGAGCAGAAACAACATGATTTTCCGGTACTCCAGTAACAATATGTGGATCGAGTCCCTGAACTTCAGCCCCATTACCGTAGTGCAGCACCCCTTCCCGGGTTCCCACATCAACCCGCCGTTCTTCAGACCCACCGCCACAACCGACCAGAAGGAGGCTTAAAAATAATACTGCCCAATGCATGCGCTTTAAAATCATGATAAAGGTTCCCAAAGTGGCCCACAGCAGACCAGGGCCGATTGCTCAATGCCCTGACTGAATTCTCTATAGTTAATGGCTTGATTCTACATTAATTATCTATTCTGTAAATTATCTTAGACTGATTGGGGCATTGTGGGCCTGTAAGTCTGGGTTGGCTTGCCATGCTAGGCGGAAACTAGCCGCCGCTTGAACGCAAAACCCGAAGAGAGGAGAATCTAGATTCCCAATCCCCTGAATGGCGAGGAATAGCGATGAGTGAGCGCAACGAATTTCAATGGATGTTGAATACATGACTTCATCGTGTATTGAATATGAGGAAATTACCAAGTCTTACGGTGCTAAGACTATCCTCCATGGGCTGACTTTTAGCATTGCCGCAAATCTTACTACTGCCATCGTCGGTGAAAGTGGCAGCGGCAAATCCACCCTGTTACAGATGGCTAACGGTTTAGTCGTGCCGGAAAAGGGTCAGGTCTCTGTTTTTAGCTCAATCATTAATTCCGGTAGTGTCACAGCCCAGCGCCTGAAAATTGGCTATAGCGTACAGGGTGCCGGCTTGTTTCCACACTTGTCGGTGTTTCAGAACATTACTCTTATGGCGACCCTGCAGAAGTGGTCTGATGCAGATATCCAAAACCGCTATCAACAGTTAATGCAGTTACTGGAACTGGATGAGGACTTGCGTGATCGTTATCCCTTCAGTTTGTCAGGGGGGCAACAACAACGGGTGAGTCTGTGTCGCGCCATGATGTTAAAGCCACCACTGCTGCTACTGGATGAACCTTTTTCCGCACTGGACCCGGTAACCCGGGATATCATCCATGCCGAGTTTTTAAAGCTACAGCAGGCAGAAACCCGCTCCATGGTACTGGTTACTCACGATATGTTTGAGGCTACCAAACTGGCACAGCAGATTATCGTGCTTTGCGACGGCAGGATTGAACAACAGGGATCGGTAGCTGAGATTGAAAACAATCCGGCCAGCGACTATGTCCAAGCCCTGTTCCGGGCCGGAGGCCAAGGCAATGCCTAGGTATATTACCAATCGGTTTATGCTTGTTTTCCTGCTTGCGATTAGTTTATTTGCGCAGTCAGGCCTGGCCCAGCAAAGTGAAAATCCCCTTTCAATTACAGTAGGCAGCAAGAATTTCAATGAAAATTATTTGCTGGCAGAGGTGCTATCCCAGCTATTTGAGCATGCCGGTTATACCGTAGACAGAAACTTTGGTATGAGCGGCACACTGATTATATACGAAGCTTTGCGCACCGGGGAGGTCGATGTTTACGTCGAATACACCGGCACAGTGGCCCAGGTGATCCTCAACAATAACGACAATCCCAGCCTCGAGGATCTAAACGCTGAACTATTGAGCCAGGGCGTTGAAATGATGTCATCTATTGGTTTCAACAATACCTATGCGCTTACCTTGAAACGGGATTACGCGAACGAATTAGGTATTAGTACTATCTCTGAGCTGGCTGTACAGCCAGATATCGACATGGGATTCAGTATTGAGTTTCTGAACAGATCAGATGGCTGGCCTGGCCTGGTGGAAAACTACGGTTTTACCCAGCAGCCGGTGGGCATGGACCACGGTCTTGCCTACCAGGCCATAGATGATGGTTCCATCGACGTCACCGATGCTTACTCGACCGACGGTGACCTCGACCGTTATGGCCTATTGATTCTGGAAGATAATTTAAATTTCTTCCCCCGCTATTTCGGCGTGCCGCTGATTCGCAGTGAGTTATCAGTTCAGGCTCGCACTATCATCAACAGCCTGACAGGTCGCATCGACGAGACCCGTATGCGCGAACTCAATGGCCGGGTATTGCTGGATGGCAAGTCCTTTAACGAAGTGGCGGTGGAGTTCCTGGCAGAAGAGGGCCTGGTGGCCCGTGTCGATAATGCTAATGCCTCCAGCACCGGGATGTCCGTCATGTGGTCAAACCTGTGGCGTAACACCGCCGTGCATCTGCAGCTGACTTTTATAGCGCTGTCTCTGGGCTGTGCGGTTGGACTGCCGTTAGGCTTTGCCATCTATCGCTCCAGCCGCTTGTCCCGGGCTATGCTTTACATAGCAGGCCTGATGCAGACCATACCCTCCATCGCTTTGCTGGCCCTGTTTATCCCCCTGTTCGGAATCGGTCAGACCCCGGCGATTATCGCCCTGTTCCTGTATTCCCTGCTGCCGATTCTGAGAAGCACCATCACCGCCTTGTTGACTATCGACCCGGTGCTGAAGCGTGTCGCCGAAGCGCTGGGTATGACCCGCGTTCAACAGCTTCGCCATGTGCTGGTGCCCCTGGCTCTACCCAATGTTCTGGCCGGCGTAAAAACCGCGGCAATTATCAGCATCGGCACTGCCACACTGGCGGCATTTATTGGCGCAGGAGGACTGGGTGAACCCATCGTCACCGGCCTGGCGCTGAACGATACCAGTCTGATATTACAGGGCGCGATACCGGCGGCGTGTCTGGCCATACTTGCGGAGTTGCTGTTCGAGCTGCTTGAACGTGTGCTTGTTAAACCCCACATGTTGGTCGGACAATTGCCGACTTGAATTGCATAAGCCGATCTGTCCGCTGTTCTTCCTTATTTACGTACTAATTTTTGAATCCCGATTGTAATACCGGTGTTCTTTCTCATATATTCCTGTATATAGTTGAATATTCATCTTCCTATTCCTAGGAGACTATCCAAGAATACTCCGAAGCAGTCCGAATATTCTCGCCTACAGGAGAACGACCATAAACTTTGGAGAAAAAATCAAGCAGCTGCGCCAGCAGCGAAACTGGAGCCAACCAGAGCTGGCCGATGCCATTGGCATCGAGCAATCCTACCTTTCCAAGCTGGAAAATGATAAATCCGTGCCCTCCCCGGACATGCTTAACCGTATCCTCGAGGCATTCGACATCAACATAGAATCACTTCTGGAAGGTATGGATGAGGCCGAGATTCGTAATCACCTAAGATCGATTCCCCTGGTCAACGGACACCTGCAGGCGCAAAAGGAAATGGCCCAGCGCAAACGTACAAACTGGACAGTCGCCTCCTCCCTGCTCTGTGTGCTTGGCTTAACCACACTTACTTTGGGTTTGACATACCAGACATATCCCATGGTCAGCTATGACTACGGGTCTGAGGAAATAATCCCAAATGGAAATAACGGTGAAACTTTTGAGTCGTTGCAGTCTTATATCGATCAGGAATTCGCACCGGAGCATGCTCAAATGATCCGTGATGTGGCCAGCGATATTTCCATCGAATCAGCCTATGAAGTGCTCAAACAGCGCTACGCGAGTTTGCTCTCGTCAGAATTTCGGCACAGCTACAACTATCTCGGCAATGCATTTGTGGAACGCATCACCGAAGGCCAGGACCTGATCAATCTGGATGCAGTTGGGTTTACCAGTGGCGGGACACGCACTTTTGAGCTTTACAATACACGTAGCGAGATACGTGCCGAAGGGCAATGGATGTACGTTGGCGGTGCCTTCCTGCTGGCGCTCGGAATCTTCGGATTTGTAGTCGAGCGCAAGCTGTACCCAAAATTGCTAAAAGCGTAAATGTGAATTACACCAGGCCGAAGCCCGGTCGGTAGTCCTTGTCCAGGTAAGCATTGGCCTCTTCATCGTTGGTGAAACGTCGATTGGCGCCGTCATAGTCCAACACGCTGTGCTCACCGGCCCTTAGCAGAGCCACGTTGCCCAGCAACATGGTCTCAGTGAGTCGACCGGCATATTCAAAGTTTGATGTGGTAACTTTGCTGCGGTCTTTTATGGCATCGATCCATTCCTGATAAATGCCAGGCGACCGGGCCAGGGTGGGAGGAGGCTTCTGATATTCCACGTTTCTGGTTTCGGGAATGAGACGAGGATCAAGGCCGTAGACGCCGTGCATGAGGGTGTTTCTGTCACCCACGATCAGTACGCCGCCGTCGTTGTCCCCCATCTGCCGTCCGTTCTCGATCAATTCAGGGCGTTCGGGCAACAGGCCGCCATCGTACCAGGTCATTTTTACGGCGGGTCGATTGCCCTTGGTGGGGAATTCAAAATGAATTTTTGATGCAATTGGGAAGCTCTCCTGGTCGCGACCCCAACGGCTGGAGCTTGCCGAAATCCTGGTGGGTAAATCGAGATCCAGTGCCCAATAGGGGTGATCGATAATATGGGCACCCATATCGCCGACCACACCGGTACCGAAATCTCTCCAGCCACGCCAGTTAAATGTGTGATAGCGACGCTCCAGGTACGGCCGGTAGGCGGCCGCTCCCAGCCACAGATCCCAATCCATGGATGACGGCACCGGGTCTGAGCCTTCAGGACGTGCTATGCCCTGGGGCCAAACCGGGCGATTGGTCCAGCAATGTACCTCAGTAACCGTCCCCAGCAAACCATCGGCCACCCACTCATTAATGAGCCTGGCACCCTCTTCCGCATGCCCCTGATTGCCCATCTGGGAGACTACATTGGCCTCCCGCGAGAGTCGCGCCAGCGCTCGCGCTTCTGCCACAGTATGGGTTAACGGCTTCTGTACATAGACATGCTTGCCAAGGCTCATGGCATGGGTAGCAATAGGTGCGTGCATATGATCCGGGGTACTAATCAATACTGCATCGATCTCCGGCTCGTTATCCAGCATCTGGCGGTAGTCGCGGTAGCGTACGGCTTTATCCCTGAAAGGGGCGGTCCAGTCTTCTTCTAAAGTGGCAGCCAGCTGCCGATCATCGATGTCACACAGCGCATAGATGTTTTCGTGGGAAACTTCCCTGATGTCGGTTTTACCCTTGCCATTAACACCCACGGCGGCAATATTTATCTTGTCGCTGGGGGCCACGTAGGCCGGGCCACCAAGCACATGACGGGGAACGATCATAAAGGCCGAGGCAGCCGCGGTGGTTTTAATAAAATCCCGGCGCCCCACTGTTTTTCCAGCATTCTGTGTGTCGATAGAGCCTGTAAGCTTTTTCTTCATGCCATTCCCCTTCCGTTTTTTGCCTGGTCTGCTTGTCAACTCTTCACGGCTTTCGCCTCGGGCAGCCGCCACTATTCACTCTAATCTGGCCCGGGCCACCTCTGTTGTACCTGCGATCATAGAGTCTACATGTTTGAGGAAAATTGGCGAGTATAAAATGCACCATAATGCCTGTGTTCAAGACGGGATGGATAGACTTTAGCGGAGATTGCTCTTATGCTTCCCCCAAAACAGGAGCAGATTATGCAAAAGAATAAACGCTTTCCCCTTTCACGCAGAAGATTTACCCACGGCTCGCTATTGTCGCTGGCAGGACTTACGTTGTTTCCAAGCCTGTTCGCTTCGAGGATTCTTGCACAGGCTGCCCAATCGCCCACGCCGATGAAAATTGGCATCATCGGTTCAGGCAACATCGGCGGATCTGTCGGTCTGCGTTGGGCAGAGGCTGGCCATGAAATTATGTTTTCATCACGCAATCCCGATCAGCTCGGCGAGCTGGTTGCGCAAGCCGGCCCTAAAGCCCAGGCAGGCTTTCCACCGCAAGCGGCAGAATTCGGAGACATCGTCTTTGTCGCCGTGCCCTACGCTGCAATGCCGCAGGTGGGTGAGGATATTGCGCCGCTGGTGCAGGGCAAAATCGTCATCGACTGTGGTAATCCCTATGTGAGGCGGGATGGTGAAATGGCAGCAGTGGCATTGGAAAAAGGTACCGGTGTGGCGTCGGCAGAATTCTTTCCCGGTGTGCGGCTGGTGCGGGCGTTCAATGCACTGAGCTGGACTGAAGTGAGGGACCAGGCCCATCGAGACGGTGAGCTGATAGCCATCCCCATCGCCGGTGATGATGCAGAAGGCGTTGCCGTTGCCACTCAACTGGTTATCGATGCTGGTTTCGATCCGGTGGTTGTAGGCGGGCTGGAACGGGCGCGGGAATTCGATCAGGGCACGGAAGTTTATGTTAAGGGCATGACTGCCAGAGAAATGCGCGCGGTCCTGGGCCTTTGATGGTAAATAGGGACAGATTTATTTTTTTGTTGTAGGTAAATAGGGACAGATTTATTTTTCATAGAACTTTTGAATCTGAAAAAAAATGCAAATAGAAAAATAAATCTGTCCCTATTTCGGAGTAACCGCTCCCGCCTGGGGAGAATCCCCGCTCTTTATCATATTGTACCAATCACGAAACGGACCTGAGGTGTTTTGCCAGAAGGAGCGGTATTCACTTTGTGTCTTCGGGCCGATTCCCCAGGGCGTGTATTCATCTTTTTCGGGAATATAGAGAGTGCCAAACAGCCGATCATAGATACTGGTGACTGCCGCCATATTGGTGTCCCAATGCTTTTGCAGATAACTATGATGAGTGTGATGCATTACCGGGCTTTGTATCCACTTAGACAGCCAGCGCGGGTAGCGGAACTGCACATGGTAATGACGGAATGATCCAGTAAGGCCAAACAGGAAAGAAAAGAATCCAGCGCCCAGCAGCGTTGCCTGGGTAATCCCACCGTTGAACAGATAGGCAAATATCCCGGCGGCGAAAGCAAAACTGAAGGCCGAACCCGCAGCCCATATAGGACCTGCCAGGAAATGTTCCCGTGACCGTGTAAGTGGTGTTAGTACCTCAGCCGAGTGATGCACCTTGTGAATTGCCCACAACGCCGGCACCTTATGCATGGTGTAGTGAATAGCGAAAAAGATGAAGTCATAGCACAGCAAACTCACCAGGGCGTAGAGCAACATCCAACCAAAGTTGGATGCCAGCGCCGGGGTTTCACCGAAGAGAAATTCCAGTGAGCCGATGACCGTTTGTTCGGTCATGGGCCCGACTGTGGCAAACAGGGCCACCGCCCATAACGGGCGCAGGAAGCGCTCCAGAACCCAGAGCCAGATGTCGACCCGGGCGGACACATGGGTGTAGGTGTCCATCGGCAAGATAAACTCAAGCAGGCCGGTTTTGCGTTCCCGCCCAGCGGCATTCTTCGAACCATGACCACGAAAAAAGACAAAAAGCAGTACGGCGAAAAACAGCGTGAGCAATATTCTATCCCAATGCAGGTCACCGGGGATATTGGAAGATATGAGTCGGTTGGCCTGCTGGACTATGTCGGTGAAGGGGCCGACAATTTGTTCAGGACTTGCTGTGGTGTCAGTATTGGCTGCCATCTTACTCCTGGTTTGCTTCCGTTTGTTCAAACAAGTCGAGTTGTTGATTATGCCTGAATCTCAGTTTAAAGGGGAAGTTTACTTTTTTGCTCTCAATTCAGGTAAATTAAGCTGCCAATGCAGAAACAAAGAAACGAGATGAACACGATAAACAGACCTGTATTCCTGTGCTCCGCTGGATTAATTCTTCTGTTCAGCATTTATGGTGCTGGATTCAGCGTACAGGCTGCAAACACATTCAGCACCTTGCAATCCTGGTTGGTGATTAACTTCGGTTGGTTTTACATTGCAGTAGTCGCGTTCTTCTTCGGGTTTGTCGTGTACCTATCCTTTAGCCGCTTCGCCCACATCAGACTCGGGCCTGATGATTCCCGTCCTGATTACAATAACCTGAGTTGGTTTGCAATGTTGTTCAGCGCCGGCATGGGTATTGGGCTACTGTTTTTCAGCGTAGCCGAACCCATCACCCACTTCTCGCAACCTCCATCCGGAGCGGGCGGAACGGTAGAAGCGGCACAGCGGGCTATGCAAATCACTTTCTTTCACTGGGGTTTACAAGCCTGGGCAATTTACATAGTAGTGGGATTATCCCTTGCCTATTTTTCTTTTCGCCACGGCCTGCCGTTGACCATTCGCTCGGCACTGTATCCCATTATTGGTGATCGTATCTACGGACCGATTGGCAATGCGGTGGATATCTTTGCGGTGCTGGGCACCCTGTTTGGTATTGCCACTTCCCTCGGGCTCGGAGTGATGCAGGTAAACGCCGGCCTCAGCTATCTCTTCGATGTGCCAGTATCCACGATGGTGCAGGTAGGACTGATAATTGGGATAACCGCCATGGCTACCCTCTCTGTTGTTGCCGGTCTGGATAGGGGTATTCGGCGTGTCAGTGAATTGAATCTCATGCTGGCGCTGCTGCTATTACTCTTCATTTTTTTCGCGGGGCCAACTCTCACACTTTTAGGCAGTCTGGCGCAGAACCTTGGTGGCTATCTGACCAATATGCTACAAATGAATTTTACGCTGTATGCCAATGAACCGACCGATTGGCTGGGTGACTGGACCTTGTTCTATTGGGCCTGGTGGATCTCCTGGTCACCCTTCGTCGGTATGTTTATCGCCCGCATCTCCCGCGGCAGAACCATTCGGGAGTTTATTATTGGTGTATTGCTTATCCCAACGGGATTTACATTCATGTGGTTCAGTTTCTTTGGCAATACGGCTCTGCTGTTAGAGTCAGCAGAAGCTGGAGTCAACATCGCTGTTGCAGCTCAGCAAGACATGCCAACTGCCATCTTTGTACTACTGGAGCAATTACCCTGGTCTACAATCATGTCACTGCTGACAACTGTGCTGGTGGTAACTTTCTTCGTCACCTCCTCAGACTCTGGTTCGCTGGTGATCGATATCATCACCTCTGGTGGTAATCAGAATCCTCCGGTGTGGCAACGGATTTTCTGGGCGGTAACTGAGGGAGTGGTGGCGGCTGTCCTATTGGTGGCCGGTGGACTCACTGCATTACAGACAGCAGCGATCAGTAGTGCATTGCCGTTCGCTTTTATCATGCTGTTGATCTGTTACGGATTGCACAAGGGGCTTAGAAGCGAGACAACATTGTAATACCAGAAATCGACACTCCTTGTCCTGTTCCCCATGAATATTCAGGTGGAGTACGGGCATCCAGAAAGTTTCTATTTATTCTTCTGGCAGCAGGCGTATTCAATGATTGGCCATTGGCACTTACACTAAACCATAGACAGAGAAAGTAGTACTAGTACAAATCTGATGCTTTTCATTTCTACAAACACTTAGCGGTTAGTAATCTATCACTAAAACGTTGCTATCGCATTTAAGGGTGAGCCGGTTCCCTGGACTACACGCAGCGGAGCCGCAGTAAGCAGAAATTCCCATCGGTTCTCTTGCGCCGACTTGACTGCGACAGCTTCCAGATTCATGGCATCCAGTATGGGCATTCCCAGAGCCACCAGTACTAGCATGTGTACCGGAGACCCCACTCCTTCGACTCCAGAGGGGGAAACATCAAGCGCTGCATCGGAGCCGATAATGGCGACATCACGCTCCTTAAGCCATGCCACCGTGGATACATGCCAGCCGGCAAATCCTTCCTGAGCCCAGGGTCCTAGCGCCTCACGCCGCGCCCAGCGACCGGTGCGCAGCAGAACCGCATCACCTGAGCCCACTCGAATTCCGGTTTCCTGCTCCCAGGCCTCCAGGTCGGCTACTGTGACAGCGTAGCCGGGTTCCAACCATTCCTGCCCTTTCAGGCGGGGGATGTCCATCAGTATGCCGCGAGTGAAAATGCCGTCTATCATGGTCATTACTGAATTTCTACTGCAACCATCCTCAGACACGGCAGAGATCTGCATATTGTTGTAATACGTTCCCTTATAGTGATGATGACAGAGCGCATCGATATGGGAATGGACGAGTCCGTGAAATCGCACGCCCACCTTGTCGACCGCCCAGGGGTTGTTGTCAGTAGGCAGGGTTGGCATGTCGTGTTCAAACGGATTGCCGTTGTCGACTGCAGCTTCTATTAACAGATCCTGCGCCATGGAAACAGACTCGCCGCGCTCAACCAGTGCAGCCGCCTGCCGCCTCTTCTGCGCAGTAATCAGATTAAGAGTGCCCAGTTGATCATCCGCGCCCCAGCGTCCCCAGTTGGACAGGTCAGTCACCATTTGATCAACGTCGGCCGCGGATATCTCATTTTCGGCGGCACTGCTGAATATGCCTGGCAATAACAAAATCAAAATAAGCAATACTATGTTTTTATTAAAATTAGTCATGACCCCTTTACCTTTATATATTTTTGTATCTTAATCAGTTTCAACAGTTACGTCTGGAAATCATTCGTTCGCAGAATAATCTAATCCAGGCATCGATTTATTTCACTCATTGTATTTTGTTGTCAACCCTTCGTTGACAAACCTCATCACACACCCTAATTTTACTTAATAGTGGCATTGTGGGACAACAAGCTGGCACTCACCTTGTCGTCATCCACCACCAGACTAATCCTGCTCAGACAGGCGAAGGGAATGTGTAGAGGAAAGCTGCGATTTAGCGGCATGCCCAGCACCGTGGGTAATACCACACGCATTACGCCACCGTGGGTGACGAGCAGAACATGACTTCCATCGGGTTTCGCCGCGATGGCATCCCACGCACCCAGTATTCGGTCTTTAAAAGACAGATAATCCTCACCCTCTGGTGGCGCCAGTTTAGAAAGGTCTTTTCTAAATTCTCTAAACTGGTAAGCCGCTTCCTTGCGCCAGTCAGAAAGCAACATACCATCCCACTTTCCGTAATCGATTTCCTGCCAGGCCTCATCGATGGCCAGAGTCAATTCGGTTTGCTGCGAGACAAACTCGGCGAACTGGCGGCAGCGCTGTAGCGGTGAGGTGATCAGATCGGTCCATACCGGGCCGGATTCATCGAATGGGAATTCCTCCTGTAGCGCAGTCACCGATTTCATTTGCTGCCAGCCGGTTTCAGAGAGGGGATGATCGATGCGTCCACGCAGAACATCGCCACCCTCCGGTTGGCCGTGGCGCAGCAAATCTACAATGATGGTTTTCTTATTGGAACTCACAGATTAAAGCAACCGGTGATTTAAACATTGAATTAAAGTAAATATTGGTCTATTTAATGTGCCCCAACTTGTTTACCTTAACAGAGAGATAACTTTCATTATGGGGATTTGAACCGGTGTGGATGGGGACAATTTCAGCTACATCGATTCCCATGCTTTTCAGTGCTTCGACCTTACGCGGGTTATTGGTCATCAACTTTACCTGCCTGACATCGAAGTAATCCAGCATTGGTTTACAAATCTGGTACTCACGGCTGTCCGGTTCAAAACCCAATTGCACATTGGCCTCTACCGTGTCTGCACCGGAATCCTGGAGCGCATAAGCCTTGATCTTATTGAGCAGGCCAATGCCACGACCCTCTTGCCTGAGATAGAGGATGAGCCCTCTTCCGGCTTCGGCCACACTCTCCATGGCACATTGTAATTGCGGTCCGCAATCACAGCGTAAACTGAACAGGGAATCACCAGTTAGACATTCGGAGTGAATGCGGCAAAGTAAGGGATCTGGCTGGTCCAGCTCGCCGAATATCAGCGCCACATGCTCCTTGCCAGTTTCCGAATCTTCAAAGCCATGGATAGTGAATTGACCCCAGCGAGTGGGCAACACGGCCGCAGCGACAAACTTGATTGACAACAGTTTTACCTCATTTACTGAACACACCAGGGACTAAAAAAGACAGTGCCTGGCTACACAGGGCGGCCATTATACCCGCATTAATGGGATCAGGGGAAAAAAGGGGACGGAGGAATTAAATTTTGCTGGATTTACACGTTCTGCGAACACAGGGTAATAATTTAATGCCTCCGTCCCCTTTATTCCGTCTCCTTTATAGAAATAGGAACTGCACAACCAGCATGTACAGGACGGCCATTGCACCGGCAAGCACATCATCCAGCATGATTCCCAGACCGCCTTTTACCTGCTCATCGACCCATTTGACCGGCCAGGGCTTGAGAATATCGAATAATCGGAATAATACGAAGCCCAAAATCACCCAAACCCAGCCCACTGGAGCCATGAACATGGTGATCCAGTAACCGACAAATTCATCCCAGACGATGCCGCCATGATCGTGTACTCCGAGGTCCTCGGCAGTTTTACCACACACCCACACACCCAGGGAAAAAACGGTAATAAGAAAAGCCAGATACAGTGGCCAGGGCATGGCAGGGAGCAACAGATAAATCAGTACGGCCACCGCCGTGCCTGCCGTACCTGGTGCTTTGGGTGCCAGGCCACTACCGAAGCCGAAAGCCAGCAGGTGAACGGGATTGCGCCATACCGAATTCATTGAATCGGACATCTAGGGAACCTCAGTCTTGAAATGACTATATGATTGCTCTGGCAAATCCACCCTTTCCCCCTGTTCATCCAGACAGCTAATCCCTTGCTTGTCCGTTATGGTGCCGATTTTTGTTACCCTGGTCTGTGCCTGATCAGCCAGTTCTTCAAATTCGCCACAGTTTTCCGCTGCCACCGTAAGACAGAGTTCGTAGTCATCACCCCCGGCCAGAGCTGCGCGCTGTCTTTCCGAGTCGGTAGTGCAGCATAGTGCCGCTTCCGAGAAAGGCAATTGAGAGAGATAAACTTCGGCTCCAATCCTACTACGTTCAACTATGTGGCCAAGATCACCCAGCAGACCATCGGAAATATCGATTGCACTGTTTATCCATTGGCGCGCACGCTGCGTAATTTCCAGGCGTGGCACAGGATTATAGAATGCCTCCCCAAAATACTCGCGGCATTGCTCGGTTTCGCCCGCTGCGCAAAGTGAAATCTTTTCAGCCGATTCGGATTCGATACCAAGACTGGCCAGTGCGATAGCACCATCTCCCAGAGTGCCGGTTACATAGATACTGTCGCCGACCTGGGCCCCGGCCCGGGTTAATGCCTCTCCTGTTGGCACCAATCCCTGTACCTGAATGGCAATGGACAAGGGGCCCCGGCTGAGATCTCCGCCTGCAAGCGGGCAAATATATCGAGAGGCAATTTCAGCCAGACCGGTGCTGAAAGCCTGCAGCCAGTCAGGATCTGGTTCCGGCAGGCTCAGACCAAGAGTGAAACACAGAGGAACGGATCCCATGGCGGCCAAATCACTGAGGTTGACGGCCAAAGCCCGTGTTGCCAGTAATGCCGGATCAGCACCTGCCGGAAAATGCACCGACTCAACCAGTAAATCCATGGAGAGTGTTAATTGCTGATCCTGAGGAATTGACAACAACGCACAGTCGTCACCAATACCGAGATCAACGCCGGGTTTGGAAAAACCAAGACCCGCCTGATTGAAATAGCGGGCGATGATTTCAAATTCCAGCTGACTCATGGGTCAGGGTGCAGTCTTGTTAGTTGGCATTTCAAGTTTGCGAAGTTGCCTGGCCATTTTATCCAACACACCATTTACGTATTTATGGCTGTCAGTGGCACCAAATACCTTTGCCAACTCAACCACTTCGTTAATGACAACACGATAGGGCACATCGATTCGATTAGCGAGTTCGAATGCCCCGAGGTACAGCAATGATTTTTCCACCGGATCCAGAGCCTTGAGATCACGGTCCAGAAAGGGCGTCATATGCCCTTCCAATTCGTCAACCTGACCTGGAATGAGAGAAAACACTTCGTGAAAGTAATCCCAGTCTACTTTACCGGCGTGCGCAGCTCGAAACTGGGCTTCGATCTCTACCACATCTGCCTGGGCCAATATCCACTGATACAGGGCTTGAACTATCAGGCGTCTGGCCTTGCGTCGTTGTGCCAGAGCAACTCTTGGTCGAGGCGGCTTTTCGCTTGCCCCGTTCCTTGTTACCACCCTAATGCTCCAGCTTCCTTAATACACTTAACATTTCAATTGCTGACAAGGCCGCCTCGACACCTTTATTACCTGCCTTGGTGCCCGCGCGTTCGATGGCCTGTTCTATGGTATCGACTGTAAGCACACCGAAGGCGACAGGTATCTTTGCTGCCAGACTGACCTGGCTCAGTCCTTTTACACACTCACCGGCAACATATTCGAAATGGGGTGTGCCCCCCCGAATCACCGCGCCCAATGCAATAATGGCATCATGATTTTCATTTTCTGCAACCTGCTTTGCGATCAGAGGTAATTCAAATGCACCTGGCACCTTAACAATAGTAATGTCTCTGTCCATCACACCGTGCTTGGCAAGAGTATCCAGCGCACCATCGAGTAGCCGATCAACGATAAAACTATTAAACCGGGTAACCACGATCGCGTAATTCCCCGAGCTGTTAGTGTAATCGCCTTCAATGGTTTTGATATTACTCATTGTTTATCCTGTGTGTTAAATGGAACAAACTCGACGACTTCAAGATCGAAGCCAGAGACTGCGTTGAACTTTCCCGGATAGCTCAGTAGCCGCATCTTGCGCACGCCAAGATTACGTAGTATTTGTGAACCCGTGCCAATGGTCAAGTCGCTCCTTTGCCGGCCATCCCCAGTTGGCAGTTGTTCCCGGGCGACTGCCGATACAATATCGTGTCCATAATCTGCTGCTGACCCTTCTCCGGATAATAGCACAGCAACACCTTTGCCCTCGTCCGCAATTTTTTTCAATGCCCCGCCGAATGACCAACTACCATAGGTCTTATTCAGCACATCGCACACATCGCGGAGAGTGCTTGGTATGTGAACTCGAACCAGCACCGGATCTTCAGGACTGATCTCACCCTTGGTAAACGCCAGGTGCGTAGTATTACTTATAGAATCAGAATAAGTATGTACAGTGAACTCCCCATGTTCGGTATCTATAGTGCTGACCTCTTTCCGGGTTACAGTTTGCTCGTTACTGATTCGATAATGAATTAAATCGACAATCGTGCCAATCTTCAGCTTGTATTTCTGTGCAAATTGTTCCAAATCGGGTCGCCTGGCCATCGAGCCGTCTTCGTTCATAATTTCAACGATAGCAGCCGCTGGCGTGTAGCCGGCCAGTCGCGCCAGATCACATCCCGCCTCGGTGTGGCCCGCCCGGCGCAGAACCCCACCCGGCTGAGCCATAATAGGAAAGATATGCCCGGGCTGGATTATATCCCCCGGTTTTGAATTACGACCCACTGCCACCTGTACCGTACGGGCCCTATCGGCAGCGGAAATACCTGTCGTTACTCCGGCTGCGGCCTCGATTGACACGGTAAAATTCGTATTAAACGGCGTATCGTTCTTGTTCACCATTAGCGGTAGTTGCAAGAATTCGCAGCGTTCCCTGGTCAGGGTCAGGCAAATTAACCCCCTAGCGTTAGTCGCCATGAAGTTGATATCTGCCGTTTGCACGCACTCGGCGGCAATAATCAGATCGCCTTCGTTTTCCCTGTCCTCATCATCCATCAATATCACCATCCTGCCCTGGCGAATGTCGTCGATGATTTCCTCTATCGAATTCAGTTTCATAATGCTTATTCGTTAAATAAAGGGGACGGAGGCATTAATTTTTTCAAGTCTATCTTTTCTGGGGATAAAGGGGGGCAAATTTAATGCCTCCGTCCCCTTTATTCCCTTTATCCTTAATTGAAACCATGACGCGCGAGAAACTCAGCGTCAATTGCCTGACCAACTGAATCAGTCTCAGCGCCGCTGGTTATGAGTCTTTCCAAATAGCGCGCGATAAGATCCACTTCCAGATTAACAGATTGACCCCTGGCATAGTCACCGATTGTTGTTTCCACTTGTGTGTGGGGAATAATATTTATCGTAAACTCGTTATTGTTTACTTCGTTTACCGTCAGACTGGTGCCATCGACACATACCGACCCTTTGGCAGCAATGTATTTGGCAATCGTCGCCGGTGCGCTTAGCGTAATCTTGATGCTGTTTCCATCAGGTGCCAGGTTTACTACCTTACCAATACCATCCACATGGCCGCTTACAATATGTCCACCAAATCGACTATCTGCCCGCATTGCCTTCTCAAGATTAACTCTACTGCCAACGCCAAGCTCTGAGAATGTTGTGCACTGAATTGTTTCCAGCGATACATCTGCGGAAAAACCGCTTTGGTTCAATTCGGTCACGGTCAAACAGCAACCATTCACTGCAATACTGTCACCGATCTCAACATCGGCAAGATTCAGTTTCCCGGAATCCACAACCAGTTTCCAGTCTTTTTTCACCTGTTGAAAAGACTCCAGCTTGCCTGTTGCTTCGATTATTCCCGTAAACATTTAAGCCTCTGCTGTACTGCCGGGTACTGCTGTTATTCGAAAGTAGTTCCCAACACATATAACGTCTTTAATTTCAACTGCAATGGCATCGGCCAGCTTTTCAATTCCTGGTAATCTCAGCAGAGGCAGCGCTTCATCACCCATAAATTTTCCTGCAACATAAATAATCAACTCATCTACCAGGCCTGCTGTAATAAACGCCCCACTGAGTGTAGGTCCTGCTTCGATCAATACTTCATTACAAAAATATTTGTCAGCGAGCGATTCTAGCACAGATTGCAGATCGACTCTTTGCTGTGGTTTGTCTGCAATTTCAATCTCCACACTGTCTGAAAGCGTATCCCCTGCTTCATCGATTTCTGACAACGCGGTAAATATAACAATCTGACCCGGCAGGCTCACGGCCCTCGCAGTACCAGGCGTGCGCAATTTACTATCCACGATAGCTCTTAAGGGCTGTCGAGTTTCATCCAGCATTCCTTCTATTATTACACTGCCATCTATATCCTGCGGACGGATATTTAACGCGGGATCATCCTTGAGAATGGTTTCTATACCCGTGACTATTGCGCAACTTTGTGCACGTAAAAACTGCACGTCTGCACGCGCCGCCGCACCGGTAATCCATTTGCTTTCGCCACTGGCCATCGCCGTGCGTCCATCCAGACTCATCGCTAATTTGCACCGCACGAAGGGCAGTGACTCCCGCATACGCTTTATATAGCCCCGGTTAATTTGCCGGGCTGACTCTTCGAAATCCTGCAAGTGTATGACTTCGATTCCGGCAGTCTCAAGTCTGGCAATCCCGTTGCCATTAACCCTGGAATCAGGATCTACGCTGGCAATAACGACACGTTTTACGCCAGCGGCAATAAGTGCTTCGCTACATGGTGCTGTGCGCCCGGTGTGGGAACATGGCTCTAGGGAGACAAAGGCAGTACTGTCTTTCGCCTTGCCTCCAGCCCGTTCGAGGGCCATCGCTTCGGCATGGGGTTGCCCCACCGCCAGATGCCAACCTTCCCCAACAATACAGTCAGCCGAATCAACCAGCACACATCCCACCCTTGGATTTGGCGTTGTGGTAACCCGGTTGCAGGCCAAATCAATACTCCTTTGCATGTGTGATGCAAAGTCAAGTTTTTCCTTGATTAGCTGATCGCTGCTAACAACTTGCATGATTCTTGCCTTTGAGTAACTGTGTCTGCTTTTTGACCACAGGGCCAGACTTCTAATCAAAAGACCAAATTAATTAATGTTGAATCAGAGGTGCCTTTAGTTATTTGGGATTGTCTTTAGAGAGGCGATCAATTTCCTGACGAAATTCATCCAGATCTTTAAAACTGCGGTATACAGAAGCGAACCTGACGAAGGCAACCTCGTCCAGTTCTCTAAGCTCCTTCATCACCTGTTCACCCAGAACCCGGGAAGGAATTTCTCTCTCACCGGTGGCGCGCAGGTGGGCCTTGATGCGGTTAATTGCCTCTTCCAGATTCTCAATACTTACTGGCCTTTTTTCCAGCGCCTTGGCCAGGCCTGCCTGTAATTTTTCTTCGTTGAACGGCTCGCGGATGCCATCCTGCTTAATAATACGCGGCATAACCAGTTCCGCCGATTCGTAAGTGGTAAATCTGTCCTCGCAGGTAATACATTCACGACGCCGTCGCACATTATTACCCTCGGCTACCAATCTCGAATCAATTACCTTGGTGTCAACCGCACCGCAAAATGGACAATGCATAAATAACCTATTGTTCTATAAAATACACAAAATACGACAAGATTCTAGCGATAGACGGGAAATCTTGAACATAAATCAAGCACTTTTTGTTTTACTTCCAGTATTTTTTCTTCGTTTGCAATATCGTCAAGAATATCACACATCCATGCCGTTAATAACGCTGTTTCCTCTTTCTTAAACCCCCGCGTGGTAATTGCCGGTGAGCCAATACGCAGCCCGCTGGTAACAAAGGGCGGCTTGGGATCGTTAGGCACCGCATTCTTGTTAACCGTAATATTAGCCCTGCCCAATGCAGCATCGGCGTCTTTGCCCGTTATGTCCTGCTTGATCAGACTCAACAGGAACAGGTGATCATCTGTGCCATTGGAAACTACATCGAAGCCCCTGTCGATAAACCCGTTGGCCATGGTCCGCGCATTGCGCAGAACCTGTTGCTGATAACTCCTGAAATCCTCACTCATGGCTTCCTTGAAGCAGACAGCCTTGGCAGCGATCACGTGCATCGCGGGCCCTCCCTGACTCTCGGGAAACACGGCGAAGTTCAGCTTCTTCTCCAGCTCCGGATTAGCCCGCGCCAATATAATGCCGCCGCGTGGCCCTCTCAGGGTCTTGTGGGTAGTGGAGGTGGTCACATCGGCAATATTAACCGGGCTGGGATAGACACCGGCCGCGATCAATCCAGCCACGTGGGCCATATCCACTACGAAGTAAGCCCCGACGCTGTCGGCGATCTGTCGAAACCGCTGCCAGTCGATAACCCGTGAGTAGGCGGAAAACCCGGCCATGATCATTGTTGGCTTGTGTTCCTTAGCCAGCGCCTCAACCTGATCGTAGTCGATCTCGCCGGTTTCGTTGTTAAGACCGTACTGTACTGCGTTGTAAATTCGGCCGGAAAAACTAACGCTCGCTCCGTGGGTAAGATGACCCCCATCGGCCAGACTCATTCCCAGCACGGTATCGCTAGGCTTCATCAGTGCCATATACACCGCCGCGTTGGCCTGTGATCCTGAGTGGGGTTGCACGTTAGCATAATCTGCATTGAATAATTGCTTAACCCGATCGATTGCCAGCTGCTCGATTACATCAACATTTTCGCAGCCCCCGTAGTAGCGCTTACCCGGATAACCCTCGGCATACTTGTTGGTAAGAACCGTACCCTGCGCTTCCATCACCCTTGGGCTGGTATAGTTCTCTGAAGCGATCAATTCAATGTGCTGCTCCTGGCGATCACGCTCCGCTTCGATAGCGGCACTCACCTCTGGATCAAAGTCAGCAATGTTCGTGTCACTGTCAAACATTTATTACTCCGGTTTTGGGGGATTTGCGAAGGCGCTATTCTACATGATGAGTCTCTGTTGGGCATCACTAATATGGGCTTAAAACAGGAGAATTTTTTACCTGCAAACAGGGGTTGAGTCTGTGCGATAATAGCCGCCCGTTTATCAGGAACCAAACGATGTCCCAATTTGTTTACACCATGCACGAGGTTGGAAAAGTTGTTCCTCCCAAACGGGAAATTCTAAAAAATATTTCTCTATCATTTTTCCCCGGTGCAAAAATCGGTGTGCTGGGACTTAACGGCGCTGGCAAATCCACACTGCTTAAAATTATGGCAGGTCAGGATATGGAGTATAACGGCGAGGCCCGGCCGCAGCCAGATTTGAATATTGGCTACCTGCCCCAGGAGCCGGAACTGAATCCAGAGCTGGATGTACGCGGCAATGTGCAGGAGGGCATTAAAGAAATCATCTCGCTGGTGGAGAAATTCAACAGCATTAGCGACCGGTTCGCCGAGCCCATGAGCGACGATGAGATGAATACCCTACTTGAGGAACAGGGAACTATCCAAAATGCCATCGACGCCGTTGACGGCTGGGAGATCGACCGCATGCTGGAACGGGCAGCCGATGCCTTGAGACTCCCCCCCTGGGAAGCCGATGTGAGTACATTATCCGGTGGTGAGAAACGCCGGGTTGCCCTGTGCCGCCTGCTGCTGTCGAAACCGGATATGTTGCTGTTGGACGAACCCACTAACCATCTCGATGCCGAGAGCGTGGGCTGGCTGGAGCGCTTCCTTAAGGAATTCACCGGGACGGTCGTGGCCATAACACACGATCGCTATTTTCTGGATAACGCGGCCGGCTGGATTCTCGAACTCGACAGAGGGTACGGCATTCCCTATGAAGGCAACTACACTAACTGGCTCGAAACAAAGGAAAAGCGTCTGGACATTGAAGCCCGGCAGCAGGCAGCCCACGAACGAGCCATAAAATCTGAGCTGGAATGGGTTCGGGCGAATCCAAAAGGCCGGCAGTCTAAGAGCAAGGCACGCATCGCTCGCTTTGAAGAACTCAACTCACAGGATTTCCAAAAACGCAATGAAACCCAGGAGCTGTATATTCCGCCCGGACCGCGGCTTGGAGAAAAAGTTATCGAAGTGCGGAATCTGTGCAAGGGCTTTGATGACAAGACCCTTATCGACAATCTCAGCTTTGCCCTCCCCAAGGGCAGCATAGTTGGCATCATCGGTGGTAACGGGGCGGGTAAGACGACTTTCCTGCGTATGCTGATTGGCACCGAGCAACCGGACAGTGGAACAATCGAGCCTGGTGAGACAGTCCATATGGCCTATGTAGACCAGAGTAGGGATGAACTCAATGGCGAGAATACGGTCTGGCAGGAAATCTCTGACGAGCAGGATCAGATCCAGATTGGTAAATACGAAATTTCCTCACGGGCTTATGCCAGTCGGTTTAACTTCAAGGGCACCGACCAGCAAAAATTTGTCAAGGACCTATCAGGCGGAGAACGGAATCGACTGCATCTGGCCAAATTACTCAAGCGTGGTGCCAACGTCCTGCTGCTCGACGAACCGACCAACGATCTCGATGTTGAAACCCTGCGAGCTCTGGAGGAAGGTTTGCTGGCCTTTCCCGGTTGTGCCATTGTCGTCTCCCACGATAGGTGGTTCCTGGACCGCATCTGCACCCATATTCTCGCATTTGAAGGCAATAGCGAGGTGTTCTGGCACGAAGGAAATTACAGCGATTACGAAGCCGATCGCAGGAAGCGCTTGGGAGATAATGCGCAGCCTTCGCGGGTTCGCTATAAGAAGATTGGATGATTCGCCGTGTAAGCCCGGCGCGCTTATTCAAACCTGGCAGAATTGTTAGCCATTACAGGCCAAGTTCTTTCTGCAGCTTTTTGATCCTTTTCCTTACTTCGGCAGGTTCTAACTGCTGCTCATTCTTATCAGGAAGCGCTGCGGGTATTTCGATAGCGAGGCTTTCCCCCGCCATTACCCGCCTGCACATTAACTTGTAATGGTAATCAAATACCTGGAACGCACTGGACTCCAGTTCGTTGGCCAGCAGGAACCAGCCACTGGCTTTGCCGGCACAATAGACCGCCTCATGACTCCACGCGTAGCTTGCTTTTGGTGACGGGGCACCGCAGGCTTCGATGTAGGCTTCCCGTGCTGAAGGCAAACCAAACAAATCCAGCCCGGACTCGCAGGTGCGCACTATGGTTGCGATACTTGGCAGATACTCCTGAGTCTTGATAACCGACTTCACGGCCAGGGTTATTTGCAACGGAGAAAACTGCGAGAGGCAGCTCAACCAGTATTTTTTAGCAATAACCAGGCTCTCCGCATCACCGAAGGCCTTATGGAATTGATTGTGATAGGCAAATTCCAGCTCGGCGAAAAGTTGATTGATGGCATCGATGTGATCCATGCTGGCATCGCTGTCACGATCGACAACCGGATCTTCAGCGCGAATCGGTTCCTCTTCCGCTGCTGACTTACTCGGCCCAACTGCGGTCTGCGATGCGCTGGAATCTGTCTTTAATTCTTTGCTGGCTCGTTCCAGCAATGAGCTGATCTTCTGCATTTTCAATTTCCGTTGCCTGAAGCTTTTTCAAAGCCCTGGCCCAATCTTGTTTGATAAATTGCAGGAATACTGTATTCCAGGATGCCTTAACCTGATGGCTGTCTTTCCAGTACATCACAAATTCAGGAATCTTGCCCCTGGCATATTCTTCATCGATTTCAGCCAAATGCAAAATATCGATACAATCTGCACTCGGTTGCCAGTCATCGGGGATCAGCCTTGGGGTGTTATCGTAACCAAAAGAGGCATTAAATTTTGCCCACTGAATACGTATATGCTGGATAAATTTTGTGTTCCAGGTGCCGTTTTCAGCTCCGCGCTCTCGCCAGTACAACACAAACTCGGGAACCGCATCCTCAATAAAACTGGCACTGATTCCGGCATTCACCAGGATACCGGTAGCATCCGGGTTTGGCATCCATTCCGCTGACATGGTTGTCTCCAGTTCCCGCAAACCGCGCCGCCCCTGCTCTTCAATCCAGGCCTTCTTCGCCCAGCGGAAAAAAGTATTACCCCAGGACTTTCTGGATTTTCCCTGCTCACGCCAGTAACCGACAAACTCCGGCACGAGGGATAATGCAAAGTCGCTGGTCATGCCATGTTGCCTGCACAGGCCAAGCCAATTTGCATCGGGTTGCCAGTCGGCTGGCAGGTAGCTAGCTTTACCGCCCGGACCTGGTTTAGCTCGTGGCTCCGGAGTGGATTTGGCAACCGGTTTAATCTCAGCTTCACTTTTCTGGTTAATTGCATAGAAATAGCTAGGCGAGTTTCCGGTTTCAGGATCGACTACGATGAGCCCTAAATTTTGCAAGCTGGCCTGAATCCTTCTTACATCGACTAGCAACCAGAACGGCAGTACGGAGAGCAGATCTTCATCGGAAAGTTCAATCCATTGCAAACCCTCTTTATCGTGTGTTTTACGGCTGGCCACCTGCTCCGAAAGTACATGCAGCATGACCGATTCCTCAAGCCCAATGGTGGCTGCCAGGGTGGGTGATATAATCAATGGCCTTTCCGGCAGCAGCGAAGATGACATGGGCGGTTTATCACAGATTGAAAAGTTACTGTTGTTCAGGAAGCCCGCGAAAGAATCCACGAGCTTCTCAGAATCCTACCACAGGAAAATTTTGGAACACACTGTTGCCGCTCTTAGTACCTCGACCAGGGTTAAGTTTCGGGTGCAACAGTGGGATAATCGATATCCGATCAGGGAGTTATTGCCAGAACTATTACCAACTCCAGTGAGATGCCAGAACCTTCGTCATGCCCAGTGAGCTAATTCAACAATTTTTGCAGCGCGAGTCTCTGCCGGATAGCTACGGTATTGATGCAATCGACTGGTTTCTGCCGCTTGCCACCGAACTGGATGGGATTCTTAAATCAATCGATAGCGCCTATTTGCTCGGAATCAACGGAGCACAGGGAACGGGCAAGTCGACTTTAGCCAATTTACTCGTATCACTGTTATCTGATAAGGGCCACAAGGTAGTACAGCTATCGATCGATGATTTCTATCTCTCCCGGGCAGACCGACATGACCTGGCCAACAACATTCATCCGCTGCTTGCGACGCGCGGGGTCCCCGGCACGCACGATATCGCGTTAGCGCTGCGACTTATCCACCAACTGTTATCAACTGATCTGGAGCAATCGATTGCGGTTCCCCGCTTTAACAAGGCAGTAGACGATCCGTTTCCAGAGTCTGCGTGGCAATGGGCAGAGAAGACCTGTGACCTCGTCATTCTCGAAGGCTGGTTTGTCGGCTCAAAGCCGCAAGAGGAAGCAGAACTGGCAATTCCGGTCAATGAACTGGAATCCAATGAGGATGCTGACGGCACCTGGCGAGGTTATGTCAACCAACAACTGGGTGGGCAATACCAGGAATTATTCGATCGGCTCGATTCGCTCATATTCCTCAAGGCCCCCGGATTCGACCAGGTCTTCCAGTGGCGCAGCTTGCAGGAAAGCAAACTGGCAGAACAACAGCCGACTGCTGCCAACACCCTGATGAACCCTCAACAGCTACAGCAATTTATCCAGCATTTCGAACGTCTGAGCAGACACTGCATGGATACCCTGTCAGGTACCGCCGATATAGTGTTCGAGCTTGATGAGAATCACCGCATCAAAGCAAGAAAAGACAACGGTTAGCCCGGATATTTCATGAAGGGATCGGGCTAGTTAGCTTCCGCCTCGGTTTTCGTCTCCACCTCCACTACCGGCATCTTGCGGTTGAACAATGGCTTCAGGTAGACCCGCAGAATCAGACTGCAAAGCAGTACTGCGGCCAGTTGTCGCCAGAGGGGAAAGCCATCGGCACGATCCATCAGTGAGAGCTGTAATGGCCAGCCGAAAGATTGATAAAGTTGATTGAGTATCAGGCCGCAGATGATCGCACTGCCGATAACGCCCACCATGTATGCAAGCAGAGAACGATTACCCAACTGCTCCTTGATCACGCCCATGGTTGCGATATTGGTAGCCGGCCCGGTGAGCATAAATACCAAGGCAGCACCCGGCGAGATGCCGGCGAATAACAGACTGGCAGCGACCGGTGTGGATGCGGTCGCGCAGATATACATGGGCAACCCGACAATCACCATTATCAGCATGGCCAATAGACCATCGCCCCACTGCAGAAAGAATGACTGCGGGACCAGAGCAGTGATGAAGGTGGCGGCTACTAGGCCAATGGTCAGCCATTTAGCCGTATCGGAAATCATATTGCCGTAGCCGTATTTCACCGCAGCAAGCAGTTTCTCGCCCAGGGTCGGATCAGCGGGCGGCTCTGATTTCTTGCTGGAACAACAGCTACTGCAAGTACTGGATTCTTCCTCGGGCAGCGAATCATCCACATCGAAGGTTCGCACCAGTACGCCCGCCACAACCGCGCTCAACAATGCACTAATGGGGCGCGCCAGAGCGAATATGGGGCCCAGCACTGCATAGGAGAATGAGATGGAGTCTACACCGGTTTCAGGCGTCGCTACTAAAAAGGAAGATGTGGCCCCTTTTGACGCGCCCGCCTTACGAATAGCCAGGGCTGTGGGTATTACTCCACATGAGCATAATGGCAGGGGAGCACCAATAACGGCTCCCTTTACTATGGAAGTGGAGCCCGGTGTAGCCAATTGAGATTGCACCCAGGAGCTGGGTATAAGCTGCTTGATCACCCCGGCCAGGAAATAACCCAACAGCAACCAGGGTGCACTTTCAATTACCAGGTTCCAAAACACGGCAAGCAAATTCATTTTATTACTCCCTTGTTAGCAGCCTGGGTGTCACAATCTTCCACAATTACCAGATTCCAAAACACATTCAAAAAGTTCAATTCAGCTTACTCCTTCGTGAGGCGACTGGATTTCATGGTCCTCCAGCGCTTCCATAATCGAGCAGTGGATCGCATTCTCCGGACCACCACAGCAACTATCCAATAATATTTGTAATATCTTCTGCATGGACTGTAGTTCAGCTATTTTACTGTTAACCTCATCCAGCTTGTTTTGCGTAATATCAGTAACTTCCTGACAAGAGTGACTCTGCTTATCCACTCGAATCGACAACAGAGTGGAAATATCATCCAGTGAAAAACCAATGTTGCGTGCCGATTTTACGAATTCGACCCGTTTAACGTCCGCATCATTGTAGTATCTGTAGCCAGACTCACTGCGAACGCTGGCATTCACCAGGCCATTTTTCTCATAAAAGCGCAGCGTGTGGGCCGACAGGCCAACTTTTGCAGATAATTCACTAATCTTTAACATATCCACTCTTATCCGGATTAAAGTCCACCATCACACAACGGATTGTATTATAAACTTTAGAGTTAAGTCTAAGGTCAACACCAATATACAACTATTTTTCTTCCAGTGTTCTGACTATCCAGGCCGCTATATCGGAGATCTCCTGAGGACATACGGCATGCTCCATCGGATAGCTATTGTACTCGGGCACGAAGCCCAGATTTTGCAGTATGGCCAGGCTCTTCCGGCCCAGTGATTCATTGACCATGGGATCCTGAGTGCCATGGCAGATCAGGATAGGAATAGTATTGTTCACCGGGTTTATCTGAATACTATTAGCGGTGGGAAAATAAGTGGAAAGCGTCATTATGCCAGCCAGAGGCTGCTGATAAGTCAATGCCGCTTCATAGGAAACGGCACCACCCTGGGAAAACCCCGCGATGATGATTCGGCTGCTATCCACCCCTCTTTCCAGTTCGCGCTCGATCAGCGCATGAATCCAGCCGGCCGATTGACGTATTTGCTCCTCATCCGCGTGGCGATCCACATCGATCTGTTTAATGTCATACCAGGCTGGCATCACATAGCCGTTGTTGATGCTGACCGGAATTGAGGGCGCGTGGGGAAAGATGAAACGAATGCCGTAAGTATCTGACAAAGCCATTTGCGGCACGATGGGCGCGAAGTCACTGCCGTCGGCACCCAGTCCATGTAACCAGATAACCGATGCGTTAACTTCGACACCCGACGGGGATTCCAGCTCGATTGCAGGTAATAAATCCACAGCCTTACCCTCCAAATGAATATTGCGCAATTTTATAGCAAGGCGACTAATTATCCGCAACAGTGAATTGCAATTCGCGCCCAACGGACTGAAAAAGTTTTTAAGAGTGACGTAGACAAAATCCATAGTTGCAGTGACCAGGGAGAGGGTACGACCTTCTCATCCTCGAAATTCTATGTTTTACTCAACTTAGCGTAATAAACCATGCATACAAAGGTGTCTCTATGTATCCAAGAATAAGTTTAAGAAAATCGATAACCCCTCTGATCCTGATTTTGCTGGCAGGAATTTCCTTGTCAGGTGTTGGATTACAGGCACAGGAACATAGTGACCAGCGGTGGGTTACTACCTGGTCAACCAGTCCAAGCACCCTCCCGGATTCCGGTGACGACCCGGCTGCGATTGAAGATCAAACGCTGCGACTGATAGTCCACACCAGTGTCGGTGGCAGCAGTGTACGTCTGCGTTTTTCAAACCTGCATGGCGACAGACCCATGTTGATTGGCTCTACTACGGTGGCATTGCACTCAGAGGGCAGTTCTATTCAAACCGGCAGTAGCAAAGGGGTAAGTTTTGGCGGCGAGCCTTCGATCACAATCCCCCTTGGCGCCGTAGTAATCAGTGATCCTCTAGCCTTCGATGTCCCCGAGCTAAGTAATTTGGGCATCAGCCTGTACCTGCCGGAAGCCAGTGGCTTTCTAACAGCCCATGCTTTATCCAACCAGATTAACTATATTTCCGCAGCAGGCAACCACACGACCAGCACGAATCTGCCCGTGGCATCCGAAACACCGGCCTGGAACCTGCTCACTGCGATTGACGTGTTCAATAGTAATGAAGTGACAGCGATTGCAACTGTTGGCGATTCCATTACCGATGGCTGGGGCTCTACCGCCAGTGCCAATCAACGCTGGCCAAATCATTTTGCCCGGCGACTGTCTGCTGACAATAGCACTGCCGAATTTGCTGTGATTAATGCCGGAATCAGCGGCAACCGGGTAACCACTGAAGGAAGCTCGAGGTTCGGTCAGAACCTGCAGGCCAGGTTTGAGCGCGATGTTCTGGCTCTCAGCAATGTCAGCCACATGGTTTTGATGGAAGGCATCAATGACATTGGCATGTCTTCCGGAGATCCCGGCGGTTTAGTCTCTACATCGACCGTAATCGCCGGATATAAACAACTCATTACCCGGGCTCATACTCATGGTATTAAAGTAATCGGAGCGACCCTCACGCCTTACGAAGGTGCAGGCTACTACACACCAGAGGGCGAAGTCGTAAGACAAACGGTAAATAACTTCATTCGAACCAGTGGTGAATTTGACGGGGTAATCGATTTCGAGAAGGCGGTGCAGGATCCGGCTAATCCCTCACGCATTCTGCCCTCCTTCACAGAAGATAACCTGCATCCCAACGATGCCGGTTATAAGGCAATGGCAGATGTGATTGATCTGGATTTGTTTAGATTAGCGGATTAAATCCATTGCAGCGGTGGTAATAACTCTTATTAACGCCCTTACCTGGATTCAAAAGGCTGCTTACCGAATGCTTGGTTTATCCTGCTTTTGCTCAATGCATCTCATGCGAATATCTAAACCTGGCCCGAAGATGCCCCTGAAACAGTGCTTCCTCTTCAGCATATGCCTTATGGCTGCTCAGTCTTCCGTTGCCCAGGTCACCGAGGTTCACGGGCAAACGGCCAGCGGCGCCTACTATACGATCGCCCTGCCGGAAAACTGGCAACCCCAGAATGGGCTGGTAATCTGGAACCATGGCTACCAGGGTTATACCACGCGTGAACTCGATTCGGACCCTTCACTGGGACCACTGGATGACATCGTGCTTGCCCAGGGTTATGCCATGGCTGCATCCAGTTACAGTCAAACCGGTTGGGCTGTTTTCAATTCCCATATTGACAACCAGCAGCTTTTTGAGCGATTTGTTGAAGTGGCAGGTCAGCCCGAGAAGGTCTTTATTCAGGGCGCCTCACTGGGTGGCATCATCAGCGTGCGGGATCTGGAAGAAGGGCTTATCCCGGATATAGACGGTGCCCTGCTTATGTGCGGCGCCGTAGCCGGATCAGATAACTGGGTCGAGGCATTCGACCTGCGCATGGTTTATGAAGCGGTCTGCAGCGAGGCATCGAATGCAGAACTGCCTACCGATTTCTGGGCAGAGCAGCCTAAGCTTATTACAGGTGAAGTCGAATTTCTTGAGTCGCTTGAACGTTGTACCGGTCTGGTATTATCGACCTTAATCGACGATCCTCTGGGACAACTTCTGCAAAGCCACGCCCAGGCCGAGCGGTTGAATAGAATTCTTGAGCTGACCAACACAGATGTGGATTTTCTATTGCTCGATCTGGGTTACGCCGTGTTCGAAATCCCCAGCCTGGTCAATGACGCCAGCAAACTGGATGGTCTGCTACCCTTCGGCAACGCCGGCATCGACTATGGCGATGAAAATATCAACAATGTCATTCAGCGCAGTGTTGCCTTGCCCTCGGCGACGCAGCTTTTCAGGGAAAATTACACTCCCGTAGGCGACATCGGCAATTCCAAGGTAGTGTCAATTCACACGTCAAAAGATGGACTGGTAAAAGTTGAAAATCAGCTGGTACTGCAAAGCCTGTTGCCGCCGAGTCAGCTAACATCAGCCATTGTAGTTGAAGAAACGGCCAGTCATTGTGAATTCAGCGAAGAAGAAGGCTTGTCTGCCTGGAATAAGCTGATTGACTGGAGCGCAGGTGGGGCGCAGCCGGGTGTGCTTGATCTGCAACAGGCCTGCCTGGCAAGCACTCAGAATACCGGACAATGCCGCTTCGAGGCTGATTTTGAGTTCCGCGAGTCACTGCTGAGCTTTCCCCGGAATGGACTCGCCGCAACATCGGGATTGGCCAACTTCGACGGTGACCAGCGTTTGCTCTCAATCGAATCTTTGCAAGTGGCGGGCGATGAATCCAATTTTAATGTTGAGCTGCATCAGTCCCCGGAGGACGACGCTTTTTTCACACTGGGAATGGTGGAAGGAATTCCCCAGCCTGAACTCTGGCAACCTCGACCACTTTATTCCCCTCTCGATTCGCTATTGTATCTACCCGGCCTGCGCGTTCTCCCTTATCTGGAGACAGACAGTCAATACAATGTATTTATGCAATATATCAATGATGGCGAAAGAGAGGGTCTTGAGCTATTGGAATTTGAAATCGTTAATTAGTACCTCGACCAGGGTTAATTTTGGAGTGCAGAGTTCACCAGTATGTTCAGTGTTAGGCGCAGTAACGCAGGCCTAGCACCGCTAAGTCAAGTTGCTGCAACGACACAATGGACATACTGGTGAACTCCCGAAGGGCGGGCCTCTCAGCATTCATCTGCGGCGTTGCTTTCGCTTGATGGAGCGCGGGCTACGACGGCGCAAAAGCGCCTTGCATCTAAACGCTGAGAGACCCGCTGCACCCGAAACTTAACCCTGGTCGAGGTACTAACGACTCCGCAAACGCCTCCGGCTACAAAATTCCGCACAAATGTAAAGGCCAGTAGCTCACGCTACTGGCCTTTACAGAAACAGGGCAACTTGTGCTGAAAGAACTACCGTTTCCCCTCGCTAATGATCGCCGCCACCGGGCGCATAGGTCCCCGGCAAGGCCATGGTGGTTAATGTGGGACCGGTTTGCAACATGACGTATTGATGACCATCAAGCACATAAGTCATCATGCCATAGCGGCTTATGCCCGGTGCCTCGACGCGGGCAAGCTCTTCTCCTGTCAGCTTGTCGACGGCGAATAAATGGGGAGTCCCGTCACCGGTACGACCGGAATAAATCAGCATATTCTCGGTAACTACCATGGTCGCTTTGGCGCCGGAGCCGGTATTGCCGATATCCACACCGGCCAATAAGGGATTATTGGCAATCGCATCGGGTGTCTCACCGACCGGAATAGTCCACAGATTATCGCCAGTGTTCATATCGATCGCGACGATACGACTATAGGGTGGCTTGGTGATCGGAATACCGTCGATACGGCCAGGTGAGGTACTGCGCACCACCGCATAATCGGCAAAAGTGGACCCCGTTGGTTGTGCCCAGCGGGTATCGGCTTCGGCACCCGGTCCCAGAATGCGGGCGGTACAACCGGTGCTGGAAGTGACAAAAAGTATACCGTTGTCCGGATCGGCCGCAGCAGGCCCACCGATATTGGTACCACCGCCACCACCTGGACACCACAGAGCGGCACGCTTGCCAAGGTCATTGTCGTAGTGCAACGGTGCAGTAAACATGGGCCCTATTTCGAAATCAGCTACCGCCTCGATCGCTCTCTGCCGCAGCTCGGGCGTGAAATCAACCAGGTCATCAACGCTGAGACCTTGCAGGTCAAATGGAGCCGGTTTAGTTGGAACCGGCTGGGTTGTGGCGAGTTTCTCTCCCGGCACGCGTGATGCAGGTACGGGCCGCTCCACGATCGGCCATAGCGGCTCGCCCGTTGCGCGGTTAAACGCATAGACGAAGGCTTGTTTGGTGGCCTGTGCAACAATGGGTACGTCACGTCCATCAATGTTGACATCCAGAAGAACTGGCGCGGTCGGCGTATCGTAATTCCAGATGTCATGATGAATCATTTGAAAGTGCCAGGCCCGCTCTCCGGTTTCAGCATGGAGGGCAAGCAGGCTGGCGGCAAACAGATTATCACCGGGGCGGAACCCACCGAAAAAATCTACGGTCGCACTGTTGGTTGGGATAAAGACCAGTCCGAGTTCCTGGTCAGCTGACAACGGCGCCCAGGAAGATACGTCGCCAGTCCACTGCCAGGCATCGTTCTCCCAGGTCTCGTGACCGTACTCACCCGGTCGGGGAATCACGTTGAATTTCCATTTGAATTCGCCGGTTGCCGCGTCATAGGCGAGAATATCACCGGGGATATTTTCGATTCGGGACTGGTTATAGCCCTGTTCTGCTGAATTTCCCACGATGATGGTGCCATTCACAATAATCGGTGGCGAAGAGGCGGTGATGTAGCCGGTTTCCAATGGTATGCCGTTGTACGGATCGTAGGGATGACCCAGATCGGCCAGTAAATCCACCACACCGGTGTCTGGAAAACCATCGATCGGTACCGGAGATCCAAACCCCTCCAGCGGGTGACCGGTTTCCAGATCCAGTGCCGTGAGGAAAAATGCCGGAGAAGTGATATACACCACTTTGCGGCCATTCACCTCGCCTATAGTCACGCCCTTACCGTAGTCCTTACGCATGGAGTATTCCCAGCGGAAGGTCTTTGGCTCAACATAAGACCAGAGTGTTTCGCCTGACCTGGCATCGAGGGCAACCACATAACGGCGCGGGCCGGCAACTGTAATGATCTTGCCATCCACAAAGCTGGGCGTGGATCGACCGCTTGCTGAATTGAAACTGGCACCATCCCACACCCAGGCTTCTTCAAGTTCGGCGAAATTCTGCGGCGTAATCTCATCGGCTGGAAGGTAGCGGGTGTGCGCATAGTCACTGCCAAGCGTAACCCACTCCAGCGTATCCTGCGACAATGCAACTGAACTGACACAAACCAATAACAAACAGCTTAAGCCTGCCAATATCCTCCCGGGTAAGGTAATTCTTCTTTGGTATTTCATTACATTGATGCCTCACTGTGTTGTGATTTTTATGGAATCGATTTCAAGCCCTGGCTTGAAGGAATGCAGCAAACAATAACTACAATTGAACATTGGACCAGCTCCCTAATCTAATAGAAGCAAACTGGGCCTGCAAGGTAAAAAGTCATTAAAACCGCCAATGTGCTACCCCCCCCTTGGATCACTTATGACCCGGTACACGCTTTCTTCCCTGCTTGCCTAATGCAATAACTGTGAATTAACATCTGTGCCCATGACAAAACAAATTGCCACACTGCTGTTAAGCGGTTTGATTGTAGTTTGCACCGCTGCCTCAGCCCAGCTACAGAATCAGCAACCCTCTCCCCTGGGCACCTGGGAAGGTCCGCTGGTACTGGGTAGAGACAATATGAATATTGCCTTCACCATCTCCCTGGATGAAGGCAACTATAAGGCTGCGTTTTTTAGCGCAGGTTTGGGGATCTATGGTCTGCCGGCCGAAGAGATAAAATTTTCCGGCCTCAATTTCACTATCAAGCTACAGCGGTTGAATGCGGACTTCTCAGGCACGTTCAGACTCGATGAATCTGGCGATAAATACATTCGAGTTGATGGTGACTGGTTTCAGGATAGTGAACTGGTGCCTGTCGTGATGCTACCAGTTGAAAGCCCCTCTTTCTAATAAACTTCTTAAGGCACTATTTACTAAATATATCTGCTCAGTTCTCTATTTGCGCGCCGTAGCCGCTCCGCCAACAAACGCACTATGTAGGTATGCAAGGCTGCGGCAGAAGCGGGGAAATGTTTCGCCATCGCGTCCATCTTTTCTTTTTCTAACCGGAACAAAACCGCGTCTTCTTCGATGCGAACGCTGGCTGATCGAATCCCGCCAGTATAAATCGCCATCTCGCCCAATATGGCTCCGGCTTTATACTTCTTGAGAATTCGCTCATGCTGCTTGGGAATTTTCATGACCACAACTACTGTGCCAGAACCAACGAAATACAGACTCTCTCCTTTGTCGCCTTCTTGAAACAAGTACTCACCGGTCTTGCGATTCTCGATCACGAAATAATCGGCAAGCTTCTCTACATCTGCCTCGGTGTAGGCGATACGTCTAACAATCTCGGGCAACTCCATGGGCTGGTCTTCGGCATAGATGTTCAGGTTGGTCAAGATCCGACGTTCACAAAAATCCATTGCGTTATCCAACTGATCCTTGTAAATCCTTTCCCAGCGCTGTTCACCAAAGGTGAAAAAACCGTTTCTCACCAGTTGCTCGACAAACTTTTCATCGGCATCACTAATTACTATATGGAAGCCTAATCTATCACTGAGTTGGCCCAGTTTTGCAAAGGTGATAATAGCGGAAGTATCGAGTTGACTCACGTGATGAAAATCGAGAATAAGAAATTCAAAATTTGATGCCCAACGTTCCATAATCCTGGCACGAATTGCTGATATTAATTTGTCGGCTGTGCCGAAGAAGATAAAACCTTGCAAATTCAGGATAAGAATCCGATAGCCTTCCTGATTAAGACGTTCACGGGTTTCCAGATCCCGGTCTACGTTGCTGGCGTGATCACTGCCGTTAACCTCACTCTTAATGACACTAAGTTTGGAGTAGTTAATTACAAACAGGATTATGGCAATGAAGAATCCGAAGGTAACGCCCTGTAAGATGTCGGAGAAGACAATGACGATAAGTATAAGAACGACGACGACATAATCCGATAATGGCAATTCCTTGCGCGCCTTCCATATCCATTCGATAAGAAATTCCAAACCAACATAAATCAACAACCCGCCCAGGATGAAAGTTGGTACCAGGCCCATGAAGTCAGTGCCGGCAAATATGGCCAAACCCACCAGGGCTGCATAGACAAAACCGGTTAACCTGTCTTCACCTCCCAATCGGGTTACCAACGCGGTATCTGAAGCATCATGCACACCAGGAAACCCACCGGCGATAGCGTTAATTATATTGGTAAATCCCATAGCCTGGAGTTCGTGATCCGGATCAAGGTCTGTTTTTGCGATGAGCTCAATGCCAGAAACGTCCAGCAACAACATCATGGAGCTCAATAGGGCGACCACCAGTATGCCACCTGTCTGCTGAGAGATGGCTACCCAATTCACTTCTGAGAAATAGTCGAATGAGTAAACAGGAACCAGGGTGCCACTGGAATCGATGACCGGTAGCAGGCCAGTACCAGCCGCTTCTTGCGTAGAGACACCTCCCAGCATCAATCCGCCATAAAATATCACCATCGCCAGTAAAAGAATCCCGGGAACGGAGAGTCGATTGTCTTTGAAAAGCTTGCCAATGATCAGACATACAGCAAGTAGCACGGCGGGCGTTGCCAGTTGAATGAACTCGGCTTCCCCTAATGAACTTAGTTCCGGCGCCTCGCCAGCAGCGACTGTTAATCCGCCTTGAACAAAAATAAATCCAATCCCGGCAAAGAATCCGCCAGTGACTGGGTAGGGTATATAGCGCACCAGCGTACCCAGTTTCATCTGCCCCAGTAATAGCAGAAACAGCCCGGATATCAGCGTGGTAACCATTATCGCCACGATGATGGTCGCTTCGGCACCGATAGAGTATTGCGAATCGAAGCTGAGATAGATGCCGCTCACCATCACTGCAAAAACAGGTACTAGACCATTGCGTGGAGAGCAAATCACTGCACGATGGCCGCTAAGCAATGTTCCACCAATGCCTGTAATCAGGGTTCCCACCAGTAAAATAGCGACACCTGACGCCATGAATCTGGGATCGGTCTGAGCGAACAACAGCGCAGCAACAGAGATTGCTACTGAGATGTTAACCAGCGCGATAAGAAAACCTGAAATGATATTGGCGAATTTAGTTGACTGCATTTCTTCTAGTTATTAATCCGAATCGGCATAGTAACAGCACCATTACCGGCGGAATCCCAGGCGGCAAACCGCACCCAATACTTTTCAGTAGCATCGAAGGGCAGAGTGAAAACCGTTTCGTCAAACGGCGGCAAATCCCGAGCCGAAATTGTCTCATAAAATGTGTTTTCTCCATCACCATAAACCACTTCAACAAAATCCAGCGGGAATGTCCAGCTTACCTCGGCTACCACACTTGAATTTGCCCCGTCGATATCGTACTCGACCGATGGAATTAACACCTCACCAGAAGTAACGAAATAGTCTCCGTCACGCAATGTCTGAATGATGTCAGAATAGTCATTCCCTTGCGGGAGCTCATCCATTTTTAAATAAGATACCGGGCCATTTGCATAAATATCATCACCGGGGGATTTGAAATAGGTTTCTGTGATGGCCAGCAAATATTTCGGTTGCAGTAGTGTTTTCGCTATCCAGTTATTCATGTCATCGAGCAGTGGCAGAACCCTGAAATCAGACAGTCTTTGCTCGGAAAGGTCTGATCCCATACCCCAACGCCAGCCTACACCTCGATAACGATTGTTTAGAAACTGCGATGTTTCCGCCACCGCATCAGGATAACCTGTTGAACCCTTGGTTCGAGGATGAGGCATAAAGATCAACATATTCTCGGCCTCTACCATGGCCATCACATCTTCCACATTACCAATGTTATACATCTTGCCGTATTCAGGATGTGTTGTGACCAGCGGTGTCCCGGGTGGCCTGGCATCCACGTAGTAAACAGGATGGGAAAAAAGCAAGTCCCAGTGCCCGCCCAATAAATTACTATTCTCCATTTCCGGCAGCACCATGAATTCGTCATCGGAGTGACGTAACGCCCCCTCGAAGAGCCAGTGCTGTTCTTCCAATTGCGTCTCGTCTCTGGGACGGTCTACCGGGCCGGCGATATCTATTCCCGCTGACTGTATGACTTCAAAATCAGATAATCGTGAATCCATACTACCGGTCGCCATTAACTCGCGGCCCAGGTTGGTGTGATAGTGACTACCCATTACCTTATATCCTGGTAGCGCTTTATACACGTCTGCGTTGGTGAAATTCAGCGCCGCCGTAAATCCGCGATTCTTATCTCCCAGAGTCGGATAAAAGTAGCCAGCCATTTTCTGTAACGATCCCGGTGGTGCGCTGTACAAAGACCAGTTCGCAAGATAACGATCGACCACTTCCTGTTCACCCTGTCTGATGCCGAAACTGAAACTTGCATCGTTATCTTTTCTATACCAGTTATAACCCACATTGATCTCTATCTCTCTGGCCCAGAAAAAAGTGTGAGGAGGAGGAAAAGCGGCAATACTGACACCATCCAGTTCTGCTACCACCAGTCGATTGGCAGCACGCAAGGGGACATATTGCTCATTAACTGGTCCGATCATGGAATAGGATTGCAATTGCCCGGCAATATCGCGCCAATACACTGTGCTCTTATCATCTAAGGTCAGACCAGAAATTCCCACATCATACTTATACGCTACCGATGGCAGCGAGGTGCTGGCTGTAACCTCGGTGCGTATTAAGTTCGTGCCCTGATAAAGGGTAATGAGCAGTTGCCCCCGAAATGAACCGAGGGAAACTCCGGAAAAAGCGATTTCTACCCGCGCTCCGGTACTGCGCACTTCACAAGCATCGACCGCATATTGGATATCGGCGCGTCGAATTTCGTCGGCGGAGCGCGGCAAACCGGGCTGGTCGGCAACTCCTTCGGCAGGCGGCGGATTTCCCCGCCTGATCTCCGTGCTTAAATCCAGCGGCGCATCCCAAAATACATTCCACTTGTGTGTGTCTACTACTTCAGGCGTCAGTTCGACCCCCAGGTCACGCAGTGGAGCTAATTGCTGGTTGGAAATGCGACGCAGGCCTTCGACAATCTTGTAGTCAAATTTTGCATTTTCCAGAACTTTGACCCAGCCGGAAGTTCCACTGCGTATGGCTAATTCCCTGACTATGGGTGCTTGCTCGATCACTGCCAGGCTGAGCCGCAGCCGCTCATTACCAGTTCCCGCCCAGCTTAGTGTCACGGCATCGGGCTCCTGGCTCAAGTCAAAACCGCCTGTTGAATTAAACTCCTCTATACTGCAGGCCAGGTTGGCAGATTGCGCGAACACGGATTGAACTGATAGACAGGATACAAGCAGAATTACTGCCATTTTTCCCACGATGTGCGGGGTGTAGAGGTGTTTTCTCATAAAAGAATCCTGGATAAAAATCGGTTGAGAGCCTTTAAGCTGGCTGCAATTTTTGCCGATTAATGTGTATGCCGATGACTGCAGTTTGGCGTTATTCTTATTATAATGCACGGTGAGTATAAAACCGGCGGGGCGGCAAAGCCAATGGTGTGTGTATGGCATTTATCATGGGAGCTGCTTTATACTCGATTTGCCAGCCCGACCCAGACTACGGAATTCTGCTATGTTCAATTTCTTTCAATCAAATTCCGCCTACTCGAGGATTAAACTGAAATTCTCGAGCCGGCTCCTCGCTGGTGCACTTCTGCTGTCGCTCATCCAGGCAGTTCATGCAACAACAATTCTTGGCATGGACATTGACCAGATTGCTCAAGATGCAGAGTTCATTTTTCAGGGAGAAGTAGTAGCCCTGGAGAGCCGACAGGATAACGGCGATATAATCAGCACCTATGTCACATTCACCATCCACGAAGTAATCAAGGGTGACGATAGCCGCGATTCGATTGAGTTAAAATTTATGGGCGACTCAATCGATGGCCGGATGACTCAGGTCAGTGGCCTGACACTGCCAAAGCAGGGTGAGCAGGGAATTTATTTTGTCGAATCCACCAGCAGTGATCTGGTTAATCCGCTACTGGGTTGGTCCCAGGGACACTTTCTTGTCAATGCTGACGAAGAAGGCACGCTGAGAGTCAGTACCGTGGAAAATCAACCCATTACTCAGGTTCAATCCGTATCATCTATTCCTCTAAGTATCAAAAAACCCCAGGCAATCATCGAAGGCAATACCGAAGTCGCCGCAGGCATCATGACTCAAAGCAGCGCCCTCACGATCGATCGGGCACTTACAGTTGATGAATTTAAGGGCCGAATCAGAGAGTTGATAGCGAATTAGTGGGCATTCTTATTCAATTGAAATTCAAATTTCTGCCTCTGGTCTTGCTGCTAATTTCATCTCCTGTTTTTGCATTTGAACTTTCGAGTAATTCATGGTTTTCAACGTCGGGCCAGGCGACTATTAGGGTTGGCATCAGCGGAACCGCTCCCAGCGGTATAAGCTGGAACGACAGTTTCAAGCGCGCTATGGATTCGTGGAGCAATTTAACCGCATTCCAGTTTGTCAGTGAAGATGTCTTTCATGACCCCTGTATCATGCGAGGAGCCGATGAATTTGGCGATAGCGTAACCGGGGTGGATTTTGGAGCAGATATTTGTGGCAGAGAATTTGGCAGTAGTACGCTGGCTGTCACGCTCACCACAGGGGTGTGCTTTAATCCGCAGTGCACAAATGGTTTCGATATTACCGATGCGGACATAATTTTCAGCAGCAGTGAATCCTGGGACGTTTACGACGGAGATCGAAGAAGCGGAGCAATCGATTTTGGGCGCGTGGCACTACATGAACTGGGTCATGCAATTGGTCTTCGGCATGAGAATCAGGCAAATGCAGTGATGCAACCCCTGGTTTCTGATCTACATAGCCTGACGGATGATGATATCAACGGTGCCAATACCATCTACGGAGGAGAGATTACTGATGAAAGAGTATTTCTGGACACCATCCATAATATTTCGGTCAGGCTGCCTTCAAGCACAAGCATTACCCAAGCGGATTTCAGCGATGGCCTTTCCGGCAGCCTGACCGCACTCGACCCATCAATCGATAACAAATTTGTCGATTTGTACCAATATACGTTTGACAGCGACAGTTCTATAGACCTCACACTGTCATCCGAGCTGTTCGACGTATTTCTTTACCTCGTTCGAATCGATGCAACCCAACAACCGATTGCAGAATATTTTTTCGTCGATGACAACTCGGGCGTTGGGAGCGATGCAAGAATTACGGAGAGTCTGCAGGCTGGCACTTACTGGATAGGGGTGAGCAGCGTAGATACCGCGGCAGCAGGGAGTTACAGCTTTACTTTCACAGCTAATCGTATCCCGACCCAACGCAGTTTTGCCACATTCGACTCCCGGTTCGGCGTTGGCGTAGAAATCAATCCTAATCCCAGAATACAGGGCGAGTTGGCGTTAAGTGATTTCGCCCTCGATGGCAAATTTGTAGATTTGTATCAGATCGAGGTCGGCGCGACAGCAGATCTGCGATTCGATTTAACTTCTACTACGGTAAACACGGTACTGATATTGACCCGCATTCTGCCGGAACAGGAACTGGATTCAACATTGTTTCTGCAGGATGATGATGGGGGTAATCTGAACAATGCCCGTATCAACCAGACACTGACACCTGGAACCTATTGGATCGCCGCTACCAGCTTCGAAGGGAATGAAACCGGATCTTACGAGATCAACATGTCAGTCAATACCCAATAAGATCCGGTTCGATTGCTGTGTCAATCGACAGCCATAAGTGCCGTGCCGACTCGCTTCGGCACCTGACCCACGGGTATTCTGCTTACAAACTTCCTGGTGGCAACATCCACTGCAACAGTGGCGTTGTCTCCCGCCGTTCCGATGTAGGCTGTCTTGCCGTCCGGAGTGAAGGTTACCCACTCAGGATGTTGACCCACAACCACCTGAGCGACTTCTTCCAGATCAGGCAGTGAATGGATATACACAGCGCTGTACACTTTGCTGGTAGACCATAGTGTCGTGCCATCCGGGGACACGCCCAACCCATGTGCTGGTGCACCTTGCAGACCGTCATAATGGGCTTCCTCTCCCGGTACGGGCGGATGTTCTATGCGAGCGACTTCTTCGCGTTTATCAAAATCCACTACAGCAAAACCGTGAAATCCAGAAAGCTGGACATAGATATTCTTGGTTGAACCGTCGGGCTTGGAATCGAAGATCATTGGCCTGATACCTGAGCTCATTTTCAGTTTCCAGACCAGTTCATCGGTTGCAGTATCGACCACATTGATGGTGCTGGTTTGAATCGAACCGCCAACAGCGTAGCGACTATCCGGTGTCACATAGACATTGTGTATTGCTCCATCCACCGGGACGGTCTTGATATTTTTCATTGTCTTGGTGTCGATGACATCGAGCGCACCCGGTCTTTGCATGATGGCAACATAGACCTTGCTGCCATCACCGGTTACCGAGACGTTGTTGGGACGACCGCTTAAAGGGATGCGGCGTTTAACCCGTAGTGTTCTGGAATCAACAATGTCCAGGCTATGCATTACTTCGTTGGAAATATACAGCTGAGAGCCATCCGGTGCCGAGGTTATACCGTGGGGCTTCTCGATATCTGTAATAGTGCCTACCACCTTGTTGGTTTCGGGATCGATGATAGTGGCACCTTCACCTGCTGCATTGGTCTGGATAATGCGTGGGACTACATTGGATATCGGCTCCCTGGAATCTGCTCCAGCTACCCAGCCTGCCATGATCCGCCACTCCGGATCGTCCTGATCGGGAAAATGCTTACCACCTCCATGGAACGCGTCGCCACCTGCACTTGCCGCCAGCGGGTGTGTTAATAACCGGCTCTGCAAGGGATGTTCACCGGCCAGCACCATGGTAGATGCTGACTCGTAGTTCATCCGCGACTGCTCATCTGTCCAGAACAACGCTTCCCCCTCCAGTGCCTGCAAGCGAAAGCTGCTGCTACTGGTATGGCACTGGATACAGCGCAGATTACCATCCCGTTTTGCCAGAAATATCGGCTGCACTTCGTCTCTGAAATACTCAAAATTCAGATCCTGTGCAAAAACAGCTGCCGGAAGCAGGCTGGTCAGAGCAAGGGCACCAAGCATTAAAACGGCAGAAAATCGAATTTTCATAAAGCTTCTCCTCTTTTGGGAGCTGATAGAACACATTAATTGGGCAGCCAGCTTAGATTAGCTGCCTCTGCATTGCAATTCGTTGATTATGGGGACTTGTAGAAGACATGGGCCGGCCGGCGCGATAGAATCCAATTTTTCCATGAATCCGACTGACATTGCCATGAACAAGCCAGCAAGAATCCGGGGATTTACTCTAATCGAGCTGATGATGGTCACTGCCATTATTGGTACCCTGGCTTCCGTGGCCCTGCCGGCCTATCAGCAATACAGCAATCGGGCGCGATACGCGGAGGCCCTGCTATCTACCAGTATTTATCGAGCAGCCATTGAGACCGCGGCGAACAGAGGGAATGTTAACTCGATTAACGAACTGGACTCCGGAAAGCACGGTATACCGGCCTTTCAATGGTTTTCAGCCACGGAAAATTTCCTTGGTGTCTTCAACGGCATCATCTTTGTGATGTGGAAATTTGATGGATCACCCCTGCAGGGTGTTACCTACCTGCTTACACCCCAAAGCCACATTCCGCCGATTCAATGGGTGCAGAGTGGCAGTTGTATAAACCGGGGTTATTGCTAGTCCGGTTTATGCCGGTTTTAAGTGAAACTGCGTCCTTTCGTTCGCTTTCACTCTTCTCCGCGCTGTATTGCCCTACTAGTAAATCAAAGTGGGCACTGGATTACTTTTGCTGACGGATAATTCTTCGACTCCATACACTCCGGGATCAGGATGGGAGATTTTAATATCATCGCCATTACGGGTGATGATGTTAGGGGGAGCCGTTTGATCGCAGCGTAGCGCAGGATCAGGCGTGTTATTGCTTTGCAAAATTTCACCGATTTCCTCAAAAATCAACATACATTGAACCAACGATACGAGAGCAAACTCAGCAACTGGAAGTTCCGAATTTGCTTGCTCATCGGGGGAGCCTGAATTGAGAAACAATCGAACAGTGAGGAACAGAAGGCATGCAACAATGATCAGCACCTGGATTAACTGACTATTCTGACCTCCTTTCCTTGCTGCCTCGGCATTTTCAGCACCCAGCTCGGTGACCTGCTTTTGAATGGCGCCTTTATTCTGCCGCTGTAATTTCTCCGCTACAATCTGCTCGGTCTCACGATTGCTGACACAGGATTCGCAGTAGACACCCTCCTCGATATAGTTGGCACACAAGCCACACATCGGCGTATCGCAATCAGAGCAATTTGCGATGGCCTCTACATTGGGATGATTTTCACAGGACAAGAATCAGATCCTTCTGGTTGCAGTTGCTAATACTGTTTGCTGCCATATAGTTGGGCTATTAATACAGAAAATGCAAAGGTCAGTAAAGGGAAAACCGGGTAAGAACAGGCTGGCAGTTCTCGTATGCCAGGCAAACGGCGGTGTTTTTGCGTTGCCTTATGACCTGCTTTATCCCAATCAAAATTAATTTAGAGGCTGACTCAGGCCCGACACTGGAAGGCCGCTGCCAAATACCTTTACATAGAGGCGATTTTCTTCGAACGCGGCGCGAAACTCTGGGCTCATGAAGTACGTCCCCTCAGCCTGATCTCTGCCTGGCCCGATGAGATTTAACACAACCGGATCATTGAGTTCGAAAATCTCCGGGGCATCGATAATCAGAACCACCGAGTAAACTTCGCGGAATTGTGAAGCGGCCAGTTCGATTGTATAAGCAAACTGGTTGCGTAACTGATCGTAGGTGAATCCGGCATTCACCGACACACCCTGCTCTGACAAGTCGAAGTCAACAACTACTGGTTCTGGCGCCAGTCCGTCCACAAGAATGGGCGTAGCTGCCGGTGCCCGCCGATTGCTGTTGAGTTGCTCAAACTGATAAGCCACTGAGAGTAATTTGCTGTCACTGAGAAACTCGCCCATTAACTCCATACCCACTGGCAGACCACTTTCGGTAAACCCTGCCGGTATTGACAATGCGGGTAACCCCGAATTGGCACTCATACTGCAGTTGCTTCCACTCTGTTGCTCGCCGGTAAATACCTGCAGTTCCCCGATAGTTGGATAAACTAACGCATCGACCTGGTTTTGTTCCAACACCGCTTCAATGGCCAGGCGTAAATCCCCCCGTGCGGCAAGCGCTGTCGTGTACTCATCTACATTAAAAACACGCGACCGGCTCCGGCTCAGTGGGCCATTCACTGCTTCATGGTAAAGTCCCAGGTCAACTATCTCGGTCAGATTAGAGATTTCCGGGCTGAGAAAGAGAGCGAGATACTGATCCAGATCGTTCCTGAATTCATGACCAATCAGGCCAGAATTGGAAGTAAGCTCCCCAAGCTCGGGAATCTCCACCTCAACAATCTCACCTCCCTGCTCTTCAAACCATTCCAGTGCCTGCTCGATGACCTGGCGAACATTGCCATTGGCGCGGTCGAAATGCCCCTGCAACTTGCCGAAACGCAGCCCCTCCAACGAAGCTGAATCCAACTCTGAATAGAATTGCGGTAGCGCCTGGGTCTGTAAAATTTCGGTTGCAGGATCCTTTTCATCGAAGCCTGAAATTGCATCCAGCACAATAGCTAGATCGGTGGCGTTACGCGCCAGCGGACTGGCCACATCCTGTGTGTGTGACAGGGGAATCACGCCGTAGATGCTTGAGATCCCTTTACTAGATCTCAAGCCTATAAGATTGTTAAAGGCAGAGGGTATGCGAATTGAGCCACAGGTATCCGAGCCCATCCCTACAGCAGCAAGGCTGGCCGCTATCGCAGCCCCAGTGCCGCCACTGGAACCACCAGGTACGCGCCGAATATCATAGGGATTGCGCGTCTGCCCGACAATGGAGCTGACACTGGTGATGCCGTAGGCATATTCATGCAGGTTGGATTTCGCCAGCACTATGGCACCAGCTGCAATTAGTTTATCGACCTGGGTAGCATTGGCACTCGGCACAAATCCGGCGAGAGCCACCGATCCACCCGTGGTGGGCATGTCGGTAGTGTTGTAGTTGTCTTTGACGATTACGGGAATGCCATGAAGCAAGCCCCGTGGTCCGGTGCGCTGTCGTTCCTGATCCAGTTCCCGAGCCTGTTCAATGGCCCGGGAGTTTATTCGAATCAGGCTATTGAGCTTGGGTCCGTTCTGGTCATAGGCCTCGATTCTGGCCAGATATTGATTAACCAGTTCAACCGAAGTCACCCTGCCCTCTTCCAGCGCATCCTGGATTTCTACAATACTCAGCTCAAACACATTGAAGCTTGATTGCGCAGTCAGTACAGCGGAAAAACCAATACCGTACAAGAAACTCAGTAGACAGATCCCTTTACGTCGTTCAGAGTACTGTTTTATATTTTTTCTTATACGCATTTCAAGTCTCTCCAGATTGTTCGGTTAATATCTAAATCGGTATTGCTGGCTTGGTGAGTCGACTGGTTCTCCAGCGATAAAGCGCGGGGCAAATCGAAACTGTCCTATTGCCTGTAGAAAAATGGCCGAAAGACTGTCACTGGCTACTGAACTCATCAAGACAGGATCTCTTACAAACCCTTCCTTATCCACTGTGAAGGAAACCAGAATTCCAGATTCATCATCAGGCACTCCCTCAGTGGCGCCAAAATCTGGGACTACCAGATACAGCGGAGTCAGATTTTCGTCAGGTGCCAATCGATTGACTGCCCCTATAGCCAGTAAATGCTCTGTTGCCTGGGCGCTCCTGCCCAGCTTTTCATAGGCTTCGATAAGGTACAGCCGATTGCTCAGCCTGATGTCGGAATTTGGATAAGCTGAGAGCGCATCGAGCGAAACAAGCAGATTATCCAGTGCCATCTGGTAGCGCTCCTGGTGCAGGTAAATTCGGCCGAATAACAAATTAACCCGGGCAAAATTATTTAAAGCGGCTATCTCTGACTCACCCTGCAATGCCTGTTGCGCCGCTGCCAGATAACTCAGCGCGGCCTCATCCTGTTCGCGGGAGAACTCAATAGAGCCCAGCTCCAGCTGAATATTGCCAGCAACGATGGAGTCGATACCGAGATGATTTTCTGCCAGTACCCGCGCCTTCTGGTAGTAATCCAGTGCCAGTTCGTATTTGCTGTTATTCGTTAACATCCTGCCCAGGCGCATATAGGGGAGGATCATCTCCTCTGTCGCTACACCAAACTTTGTTTGATAAATAGTGACCGCCTCATCCAGATACGCTTGGGCCTGTTCGCCCTCCAGCAGATTCGCGTAATTTATCGCCAACATTGCCGTGCGTTCGTTCTCTTCGCCAAAAAGAGAGCGACCAAAATCCAGCGCACGTTTGGCGGCATCTCTCGCTACGACCGGGTTGGAATCGACGGCATTGCCATATTGCAAATACGCAGCGTTGAATTCCTCCAACTCACCGGTGGTCTGCGCGTACGTCAGGGCAGGCAGCAGAGAGCTGAGTGTCGCTAGAATAAATCTGACTGGTCTCATGCCAGGCTCCGGTGCCTCGAATCAATAAATATATACCTTACAACAAAGGGGGCAGGCAGACTACACAAGCAGCCGCCTACTTTTTGTCAATTCTCAGTGGTAGACAGGTATGAGATTAGTTGTGCTGAGCGATGTGGGCCCGCAGGTCTGCACCGAGTTTAAGCACTATGAGCAATAGCAGGGCGGGCAAGACCGATCCAAAAACCATCACCAGGAATCCGCCAAAAATGATGGTGAGATGCATGATGACAATCCGTTTGTAGGGCTCACCCATCTGTGCGCCGATTTCTTTGCCCTCGTATTCCCTGCGTCCGAGAAAATTTACATAGTATGAAATGCCATGACTGATAAAAAATGCGGCCAGTGCGGGTGCCAGGCGAATCAAATCTGCCAGCACTTCTGCGGTGCTTATATCGGCATTGGATTCAAGTCCCGCGTTGAAGAATCCATAGATGAACATCAGGTGCACTATCATGAATCCACCGAAATGACCGATAAAAAACGGCCCCGAAAAAAGCACAGACCACTTTCCTATCACCCTCATCTTCAACAGATTATAAAAACCTATAACTGCGCTCTCTGCCCAAAACAGTATCATGACCTCAAAGATGCTCCAGTCATCCAGCAGTACACCGAACAGTGGAATCAAGTTAGCGCCCAGCAGGGCCAGACTGGATGGGGACCAGAACGATACCTGTTCTTTAAACCTGGCATCCGCATGTGGAGCGGTTGCTGCAACATGTTTCGCCGCTGCGGAACTGGATACCTCTTCTGCTGTGCTGACTCGTCCGGGTTCTTTGGCAATGACCGGTGGAGGGGTGTTTTCCACCGGATACAAACTCTTATACTGAGCCAGAAGTTCCGCGGCTCGATTGGCATCGATATGAGAACCAAATTCAACCGTCTCACCGCAGTAATCAAAAGCCAGATGAGGCCCGCGCCAATCAGTAGCCGATTTTTTTTCCGCTTCTACGGCACGAAAGTTTCTGATTCCGGCGGCAGGATAACGCGCGCCGAGTCCGAAACCCAGCAAGCCAATTCTCAAAACCAGAGTTTCAGAACTTGCATAGAGGGTTTCTCTACCCAGCAGCATCATGAAAAAGACCACACCCAGTATAAACACACCCACTGACCAACCCAGCATCCAGAACAAGGAAAACAGAACAGATATCAACGAAAACAAGCTGCCATCAGAGGGTCCCCCCAACGTGTCGCCGACGGAAAACAGTGGGATTGAAAAACCAACGAAAAATGCCCCGGAAAACAATATCAACATCCATGAGCGTCTGAAGGGAAATTTTTGCTTAAGCACCAGGGCATCTGGCGGAAACAAATCCTGACCCACTCCGAATTTTGGAGCGAGATCGCCCATGGCGTCCAGGCGCTTCTTCTTCGCCATCAGGCGACTTCCTGAATCCTGTTTACTCATTGCGGTGTTTTTGACAGACTACCCGATTATTGTTTGAGAAACTTTGTAGTAACCACCCCCGCAATCAGACAATACAACGAGTCGAATTGGAGAAGAGAGATGACAAAGACCAAGATGGCCAATTTATCACGACGCGGTTTCAACCGGAAATTGCTTATCGGCAGTGCAGGCTTAAGCCTTGGAGCAGGTATTGCTGGAATAGCCAGGGCAGCTCAATCCAGTGCACCGCTGAATATAGGCATTATTGGTTCAGGCCGCATAGGTGGTGCCGTGGGTTTGCGCTGGGCGGAAGCGGGACATCAAATTCTATTTTCTTCACGCAATCCCGGCGAGTTGACCGACCTGGTTGAGCGAGCGGGCGGCAATGCCCGTGCCGGTTACCCCCCTGAGGCAGCGGAGTTTGGTGATGTCGTCCTTATCGCGGTGCCCTATGCCGCCCTTCCCCAAGTAGGTCGGGACTTCTCCGGGCTAATGCAGGGCAAGATCGTCATCGAATGTGGTAACCCGGTCCCAAACCGGGATGGCCCCATGGCAGAAGAAGCCGTGGCCAAGGGTACCGGAGTCGCCTCGGCAGAGTTCCTGCCCGGGGTGCGGTTGGTAAGGGCCTTTAATGCAATCGCTGCTGGCACAGTCAACCGGGAAGCGCATCGCGAAGGGGAACTCATTGCCATTCCCATTGCAGGCGATGATGAAGAGGCCGTCGCCGTAGCAACGCAACTAGTGGTTGATTCTGGCTTTGATCCGGTTGTGGTCGGTGGGCTCGACCGTGCCAGAGAATTCGATCGCGGCACCGATGTCTATGTTAAGGGAATGACCGCCGCTCAAATGCGGGCTGCTTTAAATCTTTAGATCTGATTTTTTGGCCCTATTATGAGAGGGAAGCACACGGGCTATACAAGCATGGCCGGTAGGGCCATTGCAGGGATTGTCAGATGGATACAGGGCTACTTTCGGCTTTTCGGCTTTTCGGCTGGCAATCACTTCAAGTGCCCCACCTTCACCCAGATCAATGTGTCCTGCTCGACCCAGGCATCGTCGATAAACTGCAGGCCCCCTGGCCCACGTTCACCAATATCGAATACGCCATGCTAAATCCACTTAATTCAATCGGTAGCTCGACGACTTATTTAATCAGAACCGAACCGGGTCAACGGGATCGGCTAATGCTTGAGGTTGAGGAATTACTGGCTAATAGCAATTCCAGCCGCATTATCCGCAATCTGCGCTCACTAGGTGCTGGGGCCATCCAGAAGGGCCGCCAGAATAGCACCGGCCATCGCAACCCGGTCTGTCTGACACCTTGACACTATGACTGACAGAAAGTTTTTGCTAGGCTAGCACTCCAAGTAACAGGAGTGCTAGCCAATGTTCGCGTCCGCACAAAATATTCCTACCACATTTTCTAATCTCTTCGCACTGGGGTGCATGCTCTTGATAACCCCGGTTCTTGCAGCGGAAGACTCCACCATCGAAGACAAGCTGGCTATCGCTGAAATGGCTGCCCAATACTCCTACAGATGGGATTCCAAGGACTCCGCAGGATTTGCCAAGCTGTTCACTGAAGACGGGGTAATGGAACGCTGGGTTGCAGGCGAACTGGTCGCCGGCTCGAGGCTGGATAGCCGGGAGGCAATCCTTAACTATGCTAAAACTTCCCACGAGGGCAGACTGGCAGATCGACAGACCCGGCACCATGCCTCGGGTCTGGTTTTTATCGAGCTGTCAGCAGACACTGCCCTGACTGAGAACATGGCCCTGATAACTCACCAGACTGCAGGCACAGCCCCGGCATTCATAAGTGGCTCTGGGATCTATAGAAACAGCTGGCGCAAGACTTCCGAGGGATGGCGGATTACGAAGCGAATGTTATTCACGGACAGATTTGTAGAGCAATAGGCGCTTGGCGGTATCATCTTCGCAAGCGAGGCAGTCTCGCTGCGATTGATTGCATCATCGGTCCTGATCTTGGGAGGCATACTTCTGGTAGTGTTGGGGCGCTGTTATCTGGCATAGAATCAGGTACGAAGTTTGTAACCAGTTTTAAAAATCCAAAAAACCACGGACAGGCAGGCTGCCATAAACAGGATGATGCACAGCATACTCACACCCACATTGACATCGGCAATCTCGTAGAAACTCCAGCGAAATCCGCTCACCAGATACAATACCGGATTAAACAGCGAGATCGTCTGCCACAGCGGTGGCAACATATCGATGGAATAGAAACTGCCACCCAAAAAAATCAGTGGCGTAACCAGCAGCATGGGAACGACGGATAGCTTTTCGAAATTGTCAGCCCAGATACCAATGATAAATCCCAGCAAGCTAAAACTGGCGGCCGTCGATACCAGAAAAAACAGCATTACAAATGGATGAGCAATCTGCAGATCCACAAAGAAGGCCGCGGTAAACAAAATAATAATACCCAGTATCAGTGATTTGGTCGCTGCCGAACCCACATAACCCAGCACTACTTCCATAGTTGAAACAGGTGCCGATAGCACCTCATAAATCGTGCCAACAAATTTGGGAAAATAGATGCCAAATGACGCATTGGAAATACTGTGAGTCAACAGATTCAGCATGATCAAACCAGGAACGATGAACGCGCCGTAGCTAACCCCCTCAACCTGCTGAATACGCGAACCGATTGCCGCCCCAAACACGATGAAATACAGTGACGTGGTAATAACCGGCGCGACAATACTCTGCACCAGAGTACGACTGGTTCTGGCCATCTCAAATTTATAAATCGCTAGAACTCCATGCAGGTTCATTGAGGCCCTCCTTGCCCAACCGGTGCATCGCTAACTAAATTCACGAAAATTTCTTCCAGCGTGCTCTGAGTCGTATCCAAATCGCGAAACGCTATACCGGATTCCTTCAAGTCATCCAGCAACGAGGTAATGCCGGTTCGTTCAGCTTGCGTATCGAAGGTGTAAACAAGCTGATTGCCATCGGCAGACAATTCCAATTCAAAGCTAGCAAGAGAGCCCGGTATTAGCGCCAGTGGTTGGGAGAGTTCGAGTATTAATTGCTTCTTACCCAATTTACGCATCAGGGTGTGCTTCTCCTCCACCAGAATCAATTCCCCATCATTAATAATACCTACCCGGTCAGCAATCTCTTCCGCTTCATCAATATAATGAGTTGTCAAAATTATGGTTACGCCTGACTGCTTTAGTTCACTCACAATTTCCCACATGTCCTGCCGTAACGACACGTCCACGCCAGCGGTAGGTTCATCGAGAAACAAAACTTCCGGTTCATGGGACAGGGCCTTGGCGATCATGAGTCTACGTTTCATCCCACCTGAGAGAGTCATGATCATACTGTCTTTTCTGTCCCAGAGAGATAACTCCCTCAGAACTTTCTCGATGTGCTGTGTGTTGGGTGGTTTGCCGTATAAGCCACGGCTGAATGTGATGGTGCTCCAAACGGTTTCGAAAGAGTCTGTGGTTAGCTCCTGTGGCACCAGACCGATGATGGAGCGGGTCTTACGAAAGTCCCTGATAATGTCGTATCCGCAAACCGTTACTTTGCCAGATGTGGGTCTGACGATACCGCAGATAATGGAGATAAGTGTTGTCTTACCGGCACCATTGGGGCCAAGCAGAGCAATGATTTCGCCTTTGCTGATATCCAGATTTATATCTTTAAGTGCTTCAAATCCATCAGAGTAGGTTTTGTGCAGATTTTGGATGGAAAGGATCGGGTCTTCACTATTTGTCATGAGTGGAGGAGTATGAAGAGAGTTAATATGAATTACAATGATTTCTATCCATTGCTATTTACACGCGCATACTGAACAATTGGGGCCAGAAATCACCAGGCGAGAACCACACTATGAAGGCAATGCTAACTGGGTTTATGTTTTTTGTAACCAGTACAACTCTATTATCGCTACATGCTGCAGAAAGTATCGAACCAGCACTGAATGGCAGTGAGCTCGAGATTACACGGTGGTTAGAGGATCAGGAAGGCAATATGCTCGAATTGCTGGAGCGCATTGTAAATATCAATTCCGGTAGCTTGAATAAGCCCGGCGTCGATGAGATCGCTGCTATTTTCAGTCGAGAACTCCGCGCTCTGGGTTTCTCAATTGCCACCCTGCCGGGTGAAGTTATAGAGATGCCGAGCTGCCCGGGCAGCAATTACAATGTGGATGTGACAGACCATGTGCTGGCAAGTAAAACAGGCTCGGGTAAAAAGCTGCTGTTAATGGGACACCTGGACACAGTGTTTCCAACAAGCAGCCTGTTTCAGACCTTCAGACGCGAGGGTGATACGATGTATGGCCCTGGCGTTAGCGACATGAAAGGGGGCCTGGTAGTCATGCTGTATGCACTGAAAGCATTGCAGGAATTTGGCCTGCTGGATGACAAGGACATGACCATTCTGCTCAATAGTGATGAAGAAATGGGATCGCTTTCCTCACGTAAATACGTGGAACAACAGGCGCTGCTGCATGACTATGGCCTGGTCTACGAGTCTGGCTCCAATTTGGTAAGAACGCGGAAGGGATTGGGGCAAGCCAGGTTTGTGGTGCATGGCCGTGCCTCTCACGCTGGCGGTGCGCACGAAGAGGGCCGCTCTGCCATAAAAGAGCTGGCCTATAAAATAGTCGAAATTGAGAACATGACCAACTATGAGACCGGTGTTACCGTGAATGTCGGTGTGGTAAGCGGCGGTGAAGCAAGGAACACCATCTCTCCCTGTGCTGAAGCCCTGGTGGATTTACGCTATCCCGACCCGCAGCAGGGACTCGATGCCAGAGACCAGTTTGAAGGCATATTCGGCGATGTACTGAGTTATCCGATCGAAACAACCGAAATCACCACCGATAGCTGGATCAATCTGCATCGGCCACCAAAAATACCAACCCCGGAATCAGATAATCTATTGACTAAAACCCTGGCAATAGGGCGATTGCTGGGACTGGATATAGGCACAACTGATTCTGGCGGCGGCACCGATGGCTCTTTGTCGCAGGCCGTGGGCTTACCGACGCTGGATTCACTCGGTAGTTCCGGCACAGGTGCTCATTCCGAGCGCGAACAGGGTGTGGTGAGTTCTCTGGTAGAAAGAGCCCAGCTTAGCGCCGTTCTAATCCAACGGCTTGCCGCGGAATAAGTCCTTTCGCGCATCGCATACACGCGCTATTATCACAGCTGTACTACTTTAAGGGGAAACGAAAATGAACCGGAATTTAATCACTCGCTCATTACAGCAGTTTTGCTGCGCACTGGCCTTGTTCACCCTGACATCGTTCAACGCCTCAGCCCAGACCTTCAAGGAAATCGTAATGGACGTCCACAAAGAGGTGACTTGCGGCTGTTGCGTCGGCTGGATCGCCCACATGGATGAGCAGGGCTTTGCGTCCAATGTACATGATTCAAGAACCCTCAATAGTTTAAAACAGCAACTCGGGGTATTGCCCAAATGGCAATCCTGCCATACCGCGGTAACCAGTGAAGGCTATGTATTTGAAGGTCACGTGCCGGCCAAATTTATCAAGCAATTCATAGCTTCGCCTCCGGCAGGCGCTCTGGGTCTGGCCGCGCCAGGTATGCCTCTGGGCAGCCCGGGCATGGTCATTGGCAATCAGTTCACGCCCTACAACGTTATTCTGATGAAGAAAGACGGTTCATCAGAGGTCTATGCCAGCATCGCGACCGCGGAAGAGCAATACTAAAGCGATCTGCTCTTGTCAAAGCTATCGCTGCCTCTGGGAGGCAGCGATAAGTATCGGCTGGCGAATGGGCTGCTGCCCCTCTGCTTCCGGCCTGAATATCCGGTAGCGAATATCCGCATCCAATGAACTCCATCAGTGAGGAGTATTACCCGGAATGATCACCACATCACAGATGCCGCTGTGCACAATAGCCAACACTCAAACGTACTGGTGAAATATCGAACCAGGCGGAGCATTTGAATGAAAATACCAATAATCCTGTATTCATTGCTCTTGATAACAGGATCGGTCTGGGCAGCAGAAGCTGAAAAACAAGCCGCAGATTTTTCCCTATTCGATCAACGGGGTGATTTTCACCAGATGAGTTCATACAATGATCGCAAAGGCATCGTGCTACTCAGCAGAAACAGCGAGTGCCCCTCTCCAGCAGACATCGTAAATGCCTATTCACAAATAAAAACCAAGTTTGTCGATCTGGGTTTCGAGTTCATGATGATAAATTCCAGTACCTCAACAGATCGTGACAGAGTAAGCCGGGAAATCGACAAGCTTGGCTTGGATCTCCCGGTATTAATGGATGAGAATCTGCTATTTTCCAAATTCCTCCGCATCAGTAAAACCAATGAAATATCGGTCTACGACCCAAAGACATCAAGCGTGATTTATCGCGGCTCTGCGGATCGCAATCTGGAAGTGGCGCTGTTCTCAATCCTCGCGGGCGAGCAAGTCATGAATTCCCTTAGTAATACATCGGGATGCGAGATCAATTACGGGAGTCCAGACTCCAGTCAGGCAATTTAGCACAAATGAGATGCGCTGCGCGCACTCTTTATTAAAAGCGTTACGTTTCTGATTTAAGAAACTACATTCGGGTAGAATAATAATGAAAATCGAGTGGAAAAAACTATCTATTGAAAGCACTGCAATTGTCACATCAATATTGCTTGCATTTGCTATAGAAGCTTGGTGGAGCGAACTTCAAGAGAATGAAATTGAGATTAGACTGATTCAGGGATTCTATTCTGATCTCGATTCAGATGCAGACGATTTACTAAGAGCTAGATTAACTATCAGTAGACGCTTATGGGTCTTAGATGCCTGGCTAGCTGAGCTAGGTGATATTTCCGCAACAGCTAGATTAGGTCAAGAACGCCTGGACTTAATCATAAGGCCTGATTTTTCTGTTATTCTAACTACGTTTGGTCTGGTAGCTGAATTCGATCCTATAAATGCTCCTTTAGCTCCGTTTGAGTCGATGCCAGACTTTGACATGAGGAACGATACTTACAACGAAGTCGTTGCGACGGGCGCGATGAATGTGATTCAAGAATTATCCGTTCGATCCGCAATTCTTGCATATTATAGACAAGCAACTGATCAAGGCGAGAACGAGAGAAGAGCTGGCCAGCACCATGAAAGGGTTGAAGAAGTTTTTTCATGGATCAACATTGCGATTGGCGACCCTAGCGATTTCTAGAAACTAGTAGATCTTTCTAAAAATGACCCAAGAATTCCAGTTGAACTTCGTAGGGCTGGAAATAGAATGCGGCAACAAATACGATACTACAACAGGATTCTGGAAGAATTGGAAATATTCCGGTCTGTGCTTGAAGACTCTTTAAGCTCAATAATTTAAGATCAATGCACACGTAACATAACAAACAAATCAAGGAGATGCGGAACCTAACCCGCTTTTGAACACACCTCAATCTACCAAAGAAGAGGTGTGAAATGGCAAGACGAAAGCATTACATTTATTACGATGATAATTTTAAGGCGACGGCAGTATCGCTATCAGAGATATCCGGTGTTTTAACAAAACACGTAGCAGAGGCTCGGAACCTAACCCGCTTTTGAACACACCTCAATCTACCAAAGAAGAGGTGTGAAATGGCAAGACGAAAGCATTACATTTATTACGATGACAATTTTAAGGCGACAGCAGTATCGCTATCAGAGATATCCGGTGTTTTAACAAAACACGTAGCAGAGGCTCTGAATATTCATGAAGTTATGCTCTATCGCTGGCGCATGGAAATGCGACGAGGAGAGATCATGGCAAAGAAAA
>Ga0187827_10000081_pt1 | contig 142084 bp, 114 predicted proteins | sample ETNtaG_39_FD_167969 | JGI IMG/M metagenome (GOLD analysis project Ga0187827, IMG submission 167969) | Marine microbial and viral communities from oxygen minimum zone, Eastern Pacific Ocean - ETNP2014_SV_150_PacBio MetaG (Illumina Assembly) | ecosystem: Environmental > Aquatic > Marine >... | reverse complement strand
GTCTATCCCCCGCTTTGTGATCTGCCACCTGCGGGACATCCATCAACGTTGATGGTGGTCTATCCCCCGCTTTGTGATCTGCCACCTGCGGGACATCCATCAACGTTGATGGTGGTCTATCCCCCGCATTGTGATTTGCCACCTGCGCCCCAACCAGATAAAAAACGCAGCTAACGAAACGACCAGCAGGGATGTGGCAAACGTGCCACCGATCATACCGTGATACTCGGCTACCCAACCAAACAGCAGGAAGCCGGTGATGCCGCCGATCTCCTCGCCAAAGCCGATTACTGAAGTGACGGTGGCACGGGATGTGCTCTCAATTACTCGCTGCAATTCAGCACCGAACAGCGTGCTTGCGAACCCGAATAGAAATGTAAAGACGGCAATGGAGATTACCACCCCCGCTCGAGCGGAGAAGACTGCGCCCATCAGGATGATGCCTGCCAGGCCGATACAGCCAAGAAGTGAGCTCAGTGATATGGATCTGAATCGATCTGCAATTATGATTCCGGCAGATTCTGAGAAGTACACAAAGGCGCCGAGGAACGCTACCAGTTGCAGGGAGAATCCCTTCTCCCGGAGCGTTGGGGAGATGAACTCATCGTAGACACCGTGGGTCATGATCAGCAGCGATGATACCAACAGGATGTAGAGAACGGAGCGATTGCTGATGGCCTCACGCAGTCCCTCAAGCAGCACCTCATAGTAGCCGGGTTTATGCACGGCTATGTTAGTGGGAGTATGTGCCTCTCCAGGAGGCGGAGATCGCGTAGGTTCTTCAACATAGATGATGAAGGGTAGCGTCGCCAGAATCGGTATCATCATGCTCACCAGCAGAACCCAGTCGTAGCCGTTGACAATCAGCACGCCGCCTAACAGCTCTCCCAATCCTACCCCAAGCAAGGCAAGCGCTCTGACACGGGCATAGATCTTGGTAAACATGAACTCATTCTGCCAGCTCTTCAGCAGGTCATAGAGCAGGGCCTCCCAGGCCCCGGATCGCAACGATGAACCCGTTCCCCACAAGATAAAGCCCAGGGCATAGCCGTAGAAATTCTGCTCCAGATACCAACTCAGGAAGGCGGATGATTTAAACAGTCCGCTCAGCACCACCAGCCACTTGCGCGAATAAGTGTCCGCAAGTGCACCGGACGGTACTTCCACCAACAGTCCTACCATGGCCCAGATGATAAACAGAGAGGACAGGCCAATCGGGGAGATACCATGTTCAGTGAACATAATGGCATAGAGTGGATAGATAGGAATCACCTCCCGCAAACCACTGTTGCAGTAGAAGGAGTAGATTATCCTGTTTTGCTGCGGCGACATTGGTGAAGGATATCAAGAAAAAGTAAACTAAGAGTCTGTCGGACTGAGGACTATTCTGCAACGGATGAGCCCAATTTGAACGCGGCGTCCCCATCCAGTTCAAATCGGGTCTGCCTCGCTCCTGCAGACCGGAGCAGAATCACTTTAGGGAGTTGATACGAAATGCCAGAGAATCTTTCACCGGAACTTCTAGCCCTGCGCGTGCAGACACAGCAGTTCGTGGATGCAACAATCAGACCGTTGGAGGCGAGCTTGGCGGAAGATGCCGAGCAGCCCATACCTCAAGAGATCGCACAGAAAGTCAGGGAGGAAGCGCAGCAGCTCGGTCTGTTTTACAAGACCCAACCGGCAGAGTTCGGCGGCCAACCGGCAGGCACGCTGGAATTGACCATGTTGAGGGAATTGCTTGCTGCAGCCAACCTGCGACTAAGCCAATTCGTGTTTGGTCCGGGTCCTGGGGCACTGGGCGCGGCGCAAGGCGAGGTCAAGAGCAAGTATCTGGATGCCGTACTAAGGGGAGAAAAAAGAGGCGCATTCGGATTTACCGAACCGGACACAGCCAAGAGACCGACGTGGGCTAAGCGCGAAGGTGACTACCTGCTGGTGACCGGCCGGAAATCGTTCGTTACCGGTGGTGCCACGGCAGATTTCATATCCGTGTTGGTGAACGTCGAAGCGGATGAATCCAATGCCGGCGGTACAGCGATGGTGATCATCGATCGTGAAGCTGAAGGCGTTGAGATAGAGCGCCGATTCGATTCTCTGGATGGCAGCGGTCACGCCTCTCTGGCGTTCAATCAGGTTAGAGTTCCCGTCGCCAATGTAATCGGCAAAATCGGTGAGGGTATGCCGCGCGCCCTGGGTAATATCGGCAATGTTAGATTGTCAGTTTCAGCTCAGGCAACCGGCATCTGCATGTGGGTGATCGACTTCGTATCCGAACATCTGCTCGCACCGCATCGATCCGGAACACCACTCGGACAAAGGGAAGGGGTCAGATTGCGCTACGCGGATATGCGAATAGAGACCTACGCTGCCCGGAGCATGCTGTACCGGACTGCCCGATTGGCCGAAAGCGGGCAAAACGTAGTCAATGAAACCATCGCGACCAAGGTGTTCTGTACCGAAACTGCCGGTAGGGTGGTGGATGCCGGCGTACAACTGGTCGGCGGACAAGCGCTGGTCCACGGCCATCCTCTGGAGAGGCTCTATCGTCAGGTAAGATCCATGCGTCTTATGGAGGGCGCCAGCGACCTGCTGCGCATCAACCTGGTTAAGGGGCGGCTGGAACTGGACAAAGGCCGGCTCTAGGCAGAGAGTCTCAACTATGACAAGAAGTGCACTTGTCGTTGGTGTGAGCATCGCAGGCCTACTTCGTGCTCGAACTAGAAAGCCCTCGTGCCCGTTACAATTTCGCCATAGTCCTTTACGATCGCCGGTAATTCACCGGTAAATCCTGGAGCAATGGATGTAGTTATCAAATCAGGGCAGTGCAATCAGACGGTGAATCCTTCGTCTGTCAGCGGCATGCTCCGAACCCGATGGCCTGTAGCAGCGAAAATAGCATTCCCAACAGCCGGGGCCAGGGGTGGCAAGGCAGGTTCGCCGATTCCAGTTGGTCGATTGTCGCTCTGGATAAAATGGACATCCACTTCCGGTGCGTTGGGTATGCGCAGCACCGGATAGTCGTTGAAATTGGACTGTTGGATTCGCCCCTTTTCCATCGTGATTTTCTGGCCCACCATGGTGCTGTAGCCATCGATGACTGCTCCCTGCACTTGCGTCGTTGCGCCGCTCATATTGATAATTGGGCCAATATCGACGGCCACAGTGACACGGCGAAGGACGAGCTTCCGGTTTCTGTCAACGGATACTTCCGCGACTTCAGCGATATGTGCGGCGTGACTGAAATGAAATGCCAATCCCAAACCGGATCCCTCTGCCAGCTGTTGCCCCCAACCGGCTTCCCGAGCCGCAAGCCTGATGACATCGGCGGCCCGTCCGGTATTGAGCGATCGCACATTACCCGGATTAAACCATCTGGGTTCACCCGTGATCTCCAACAGAAATTCAAGGTGATCGCGACCTGCGGCGATCGCGAGTTCATGGATGAAACTCTGCACCACAAAGGCATGCGTGTTGGATCCCGGTGCCCGCCATGGACCACAAGGTGTGCCGATGTCGATCATGGTTTTGGCAGCACGGGCATTGCCGAGGTTAAGCAACGGGAATTCGGTCGCTCCGAATCTGGATCCTGATACCGCACGACCACTTCTCGTCATACCGATGAAGTGCTGATCCCAGGCAACCAGTTGCCCCTTTTTGTTCAGGGCAGCCTTGACGTTCTGGAAACCACCTACGCGATAGAAGTCGTGCTGAACGTCATCTTCTCGCGTCCAGGTGAGCTTGATGGGCTTGCCAACCCGGCGGGAGACTTCCGCCGCTTCGCAGGCGTACTCCTGAATGGCACGTCGGCCGAAGCCACCACCCAGACGCGTCTGATGCACCACGACCCTGTCTTCCTGCACACCAAAAAGTGAATTGAGTAGTCTCGGGATACGTTGGGGCGCCTGGGTGGGAACGGCGAGTTCGATGCGATCCTTCTCGCCGTTTTTGCCGGCAATATAGGAAGCGGTAGCATTCATGGGTTCCATGCATATATGGGCCACGAACGGGTAGGCATAGTGTGCTTCCACCACCTTGTTGAGGTCGTTGGCAAATTCACCATCCACATCCCCCTTCTGGGTGATGACATCCTTGCCTGTGTTTTGTCTCAACTGCCCAGCAGTCGCTACAAGTTCTGTCCAACTGTCGGTTGAGGCGCCGTCCTCATTCCAATTTACCTTCAGGTGCTGCCTGGCATTGAAAACAGCCCAGGTACTGTCACCCACAATCGCCACCCCTGACAGCAATTCCGTTACCTTGCCGTTCCCATCGACGATAAAGGCGTCTGTTACACCGGGCAGGCGCTTGATCTCCGCCAGATTGGCACTGACTGCTTTTCCGCCGATCGCCGGACACTTGTAGAAGGCTGCGTAGAGCATATCCGGCTCCACTGCATCGATGCCAAAGGATGCGACACCCGTGGCAATCAGCATATTGTCGACGCTGGCAACCGATGTCCCGATGATGGTGTAATCGTCGGCATCCTTGAAGGTTAGGTCATCGAGGTCGGGTACCGGCTGTTTCGCTGCCAGCACGGCCAACTGGCCAAAGGTCATCTTATCTCCGGACACGTGGATGATTTCACTGTTCCGGGCTTTCAGTTCTTCCCGTGGCCGCTCCATGGATTCTGCTGCAGCACCGATCAGCATCTCCCGGGCGGATGCGCCCATCTGTCGCATCCGGTTGAAATTGCGCATCACCGTGGTGGACCCGCCGGCAGATTGCCGTCCGAAGCGCGCACTGTCTATAGGAGCCACTTCAACCACAACGTCCTCCCATTTCGCACCCATTTCCTCAGCGATGACCATGGGAAGGGCCGTACTGACGCCCTGTCCCATCTCGGGGTTCGATGCAAAGATCGTGATAGTCCCATCCGAGGAAATCTTCACGAATGCATTCAACTCACCAGAGCTGACAGCAGTGGCTGGTTGGTCGGCAGCGGTCACGTAAGCAGGGACAGTGAAGCTCAGCATCAGGCCCCCACCTGCAAGACTGGTGGCCTTCAGGAACTCACGACGATTCATGCCGGTACTGGCTTTCTTGTGGCTATTCATACCAGACTCCCAGCTTTTTCTGCAGGATTCCTGCTTTTGACGGTCCCTTTTTTGACCACTGCTGGATTGCCTGTTGAGGGAAGGGCGGCATTGTAATACTGCGCACCCTTGTGAATAGCTGTCCGAATGCGAATATAGGTACCACAGCGGCAATAATTGCCAGCCATGGCTTGATCGATATCTTTGTCAGTTGGACTAGGATTCTGTTTCAGCAGAGCCGCTGCTGTCATGATCTGGCCAGCCTGACAATAACCACACTGAGCAACATCTTCCTCAATCCATGCCTGCTGCAGCGGATGAAGTTCTGCGCCCCGTGCCAGACCTTCGATCGTGACCACCGCCTTATCACCCACGTCCGCGATGCGCAGCATACAGGAGCGTGTTGCCATACCATCGATGTGTACTGTACAGGCACCGCACTGACCGATTCCGCAGCCATATTTTGTTCCCATCAGAGCAAGTCGATCCCGCAGGGCCCAAAGCAACGGCATCTCCGGATCCGCTTGCAGAGTTCGGGGACTACCGTTTACATTGATTGTGAATGTAGCCATGGGTGACTCCTTCGAATTTTGGTTCTGGTTATTCCAGTTGGCTAATTTTGACATGTTCCTTTTGATAAAGGAAAAGCATTGCTAAATCCGATCGGGAATATTCTTCGATCAGAGGGGCGCGATGGGAACGAGCAACTGCTTTCCTGTCTGGCAGGTGTTAATCGATCATCAGGCGAATGGGGCACACAACCTGAAAAGCACTGGCATTTATGCGACCAAGGGCAAAGGTCCGGCCGGTGCAGGAGTCCTTGGCCCGGCGTGCATGATGACTACGTAATAGAGGATGTCACCGGGTCGGATGATGGCGGTTGCTGAGGCTCTACATCCACATAAGATTCCAGCGTCTCAATTAGCTCGTTAACACGGCTGCGTTCATCGATCGAAATTGAGATTGCGTCAATTGGACATTCGCTTTCGCAACGCCCACACCCCAGGCACCGATCCTGATCTATGCTGGCAATCCCATCAATCATCTTCATGCCATTGAACACACATACGTCGAGGCAGTATTCACATCCATTACACGCCTCGTCATCGACCTCTAGAGTGACACCTTCCATTCTGTGGAAAGTACGCTTGAGCATATTGCCGGTCGAACCATGTGTTGCGACCTTCGCGTTGATGCAGCAACACGAGCAACAGAAGCACATGGACATGAAATGTCCGGTGTCTGGAACGCCCATTCCTCGTGCTTCGCCTTTCTGTCTTCCGAGTAGAGGAATCAAACCATCTTCCACGGCCCGTTCGAGGGTCTCCATGGCCTCCTCCTTGGAGATGATGCGCCCTCGATCGGGAGTAACCAGTATTTTCAGCGTGTCATCGCCCAGATGCATACACCCTATGGAGTGATCGTGATCCTCGCATTGTTCATATACCCGGCAGGGGCAATCATTTAGGATGACGATATTGCTGGCCTTGGCAAAAAAGTTCTCGAACACTCTGGTCGGTAGAATTTCATTCTCTGTGGTGCCAAGAGACTGGTTTATGGGGATATAGCTGCCAATCTCTTCGTTGTCATCCTTGGGGAATTCGCTTTTGATATGCGTGATACTTCGAAACATGGGTAGTTTTTCCAGCAGCGCTGGATGATATCCCGTCTGTGCATCAAAGCTGGCAGTCATCACATCTTTTCGTATTCTCTTCTTCTTCGTGCCCCCGTCCGTGTCATTGTCGCGCCAGCCTGCGGTGTATCTGAATGTGATCTGGTCTCTCTCTTTATGTCGATTGCGGGTGAACTCCTTGTAGGACTCACCGTTGAGAAAACGGAGCGCCTCATCAGCATCTGTGAAGGTGAAGGTGATATCCGGGTCGACCAATGTGTCGTCAAACTTATAGGAGTAGTTGTCCAACTCCAAAATCTGATAGCCAAGGAGTTCGCAAATGCGCCATTGGATTTTGAATTTACCGAGTTCTTCTATATCTTTTCGGAAGACCACATCATTTTGGCTAACATCCTCAAAGTCGTGCATCATCTTGTTGAATAGAAGTTCTATTTCGTTCATCTTGTCCATGGCATTCCCTTCGGCTCGTTGTGCTGGCTGCTACGAATAAACCATCCTTCCAAGGGACTGTCAACCACTAATCCAAGTTACAATTCAATGCACATAAACAACGAAATCATTCCCTCCTTTTATAACGAAAACGCAATGACATAATCACCGAGCGTTGTGCCAATCTTGTTGTGACCGCCTGCGGCGATCACCACGTACTGTTTGCCTTCAATCACGTAGGTCATGGGTGTTGCCTGACCACCGGCAGGTAATCGCTGCTTCCAGACTTCCTCTCCGGTAGTCAGATTGAAAGCACGAATATAGTCATCCATGGCTGCGCCGATCAGTGCGATACCGCCGGCCGTGATGATTGGGCCGCCCAGTCCGGGCACGCCCAGCTCAAGATTCGGAAAGAAATCCGGGACCATATCTTCGATTGTACCAAAAGGTACTTGCCACATTATCTCACCCTTGACCATGTCCACGGCTGTTAACCGACCCCATGGAGGTGCGGAGCAGGGCGCTCCCAGCGGAGACAATATCATCTGTCTACGCATGCCATACGGCGTGCCCGTCTGACTGCTAAACTGCGATTCCGGGTATTTCCCCGATCGTCTCACGGAATCGAACTCTTCACGCTTGATCAACTGCACGACGGCCGGCATCTCCATCGTGTTAACGACAACGATCTGGTTGTCAGGATCGAAAGCCAGGCCACCCCAATTCATGCCGCCACCGTATGATGGCATGATCACCGAACCTTCCAGACTTGGCGGCGTGTAGATTCCATCCGAGCGCAATTCCTCGAATTGGTCTGCGCAATCCCACTTGTCAAACAAGACGAAGCCATATGCGTCGGCAGCAGTCAACGCGTTGTGGCTCATAATGGGTGGCGGTGCGACTGGAAAGGGCTGTGATTTCGACAGATGCTCGCCTGGCACGCCGCTTTGAGGCACCGGTCTCTCTTCAATATCGAAGATCGGCTCACCGGTGACCCGGTTGAACGTGAAAAGCATCCCCATCTTGGTTGCCTGAATGACGGCGGGAATTGTATCGCCATCTCTTTTCAGATCGGCAAGAGTGGGCTGCGCAGGCAGGTCGTAGTCCCACACATCGTGGTGTACCAACTGCTGGTGCCAGACTACGGCACCACTATCAGCTCTTAGTGCGACAAGAGAGTTGGCGTACCGATTATCTCCTTCCCGCTCCCCGCCGTAATAGTCGGGGCTGACCGATCCCGTCGGGACATACACCAGACCGAGTTCGCTGTCCGCAGCAAGTGGCGCCCAGGCGTTGGCAGCACCGCTTTTCTTGGCTTCTTGCGGATTCCAACTGGCATACATCGGGTCCTTCTCATCTCTGGGAATCGGGTCAAAACGCCACCTCAATTCACCTGTTCTGGCATCAAAACCGCGAACGATGCCAAGCTCAAGCTCAACACCACGATTGTCACCGATGGCGGAGCCGGAAATGATGGTAGCGCCGACGATAACGGGTGGCGACGTGACCTGGTAGTTCAGCCGAGTATCTTCCAGCAGACGGACTTCTCTGCTTAGGTCGATCTCACCGTGCTCGCCAAAATCAGTGCATGGCTTTCCTGACGATCCATCCACGGAGATCAGACGGCTGTCAAGGATGCCGATGTAGATGCGATGGAAACAGGCGTCGCCTTCGCTACGAGTGGGATCGATCCATGAGCTAACGCCTCGATTGGCCGTTTCAGAAGTGCCCCGCGTTCGATCCAGTTTGGGATCGAAACGCCACCGTTCCGTCCCCGTTACCGGGTCCAGCGCGATGATGATCCCGCTGCCGGTGGAAACATAAAGTGTGCCACGAGCCAGGATCGGATTTGCCTGGAACGAATATCCACTACGCGACCCCTCACCCATCTCCCCGGTACGAAACTGCCAGACTACTCTGAGATTCGCGACATTGGAAAGGTTGATCTGATCTGCAGAGGAGTACTGCAAGCCCTTCTCGCTGCCACCGTAATGACCCCATCCGTCACCGACATCCGCAGATACCTGGCTAGTAACCAGAAGCGTCGCGGCAACGATGCTGGAACGTGTGTGTCTCATCAGTCCTCTTCGTCTCATTCAGCCCTCCCTGAATCCTCGGTTTCGGTACGATAGTGCTATACATAATCCGTACCACACCCGTCACTGAATCCTCTTCGGATTCCTGCGCAAGTGGAGCACGTGCTGTGTAAACGGTTGATTTGAAAGCCTAAAGGCCAACGATTTCGATTCTTTTTTCTGCGCTAAGCCGCTCCTGCGTCTAGGTCCTGCATCAGCATAGTGTGACGGATTCTGCCTGGCGAGAGGGATGAAAACCACAATGAGAACGGGGTTACTCACTAATTGGTCAAATGCACCATCCAGAACTGTCTGGATACATGCGCTTGTCGAGAACTTAGTACGGTCCACTTTGTGACGTGAATAATGTAAGGTGATTGAACGGTCCACACGAGAGCACAAAGTCATGCAGGCAAAACTCAAGAGCGAATGGCGCAAACCCACCAATACGGCGGCACACCAGAAAGGTGGTATCCACGACGACGATACGGCGACCGATTTGGGATTCAGGGGAGGCACCGTCGCGGGTTCGATTCACATGGAGCAGTTTATGCCGCTGCTCGAGGCAACGTTCGGCGCAGATTACTGGCACACAGGTACGCTTTCGTTGTATTTCAGGAGCGCGACCGTTGATCAGGAACCCGTCAGGTGCTTTGTTTCCGATCCCATCAAGACCGCCGCTCTGCAGAGAGCGATCGTCTGGATGGAAAAAGACGATGGCACGCTGGTCATGTCCGGGAGCGCATCCTGTGGCGGCCACGATGAAGAATCCGAACTTCGACAGAAACTCACAACGATTCGACCGGTCACGGAACTTCGTATCCTCTCTGCCCTGAATGTCGCGGACACCGCTGAGCCACAGAAGGTTCGCATCGCGGACAGTAGCATAGACGAGCAACTTCAGGTCATCACCGAGCCTCTGGATTGTTATGTTACAGCCGATCGATTCGGCGGCAGAGTTTTACCCATGACAAGAATCGTGGCTATTTTTGGAGCCGCGGAAAACACTCTCGTCAGGTCGGTCAAACCACCTTTCGTTGGGTTGTACGGTGCCATTGAAGTCGAGTTCATCGATGGACCGGTTCTTTCGGAAACGGACTACATGGCGAGTGGAGAGATTGTTGGTCTCTCCGATAGCCCACAAACAGAAATACTATGGCGCGATATGCTGCTCATCAAAGGCGAACAACCCATCGCCAGAATGTTGAAGATGGATCGCCTGATGAAAGACTCATCCCCCCTGTGGAAAGGGTAGTGCAAAGCGAGTCCATGTAGGGCCTTCAGGACTAAATCTCGAAGTTTTCAAGTGTTACTTGCCCGATCCAGTTTCTCGATCTGCGCGCCAGTCTTTCCTCTTTCGCCTCGCCGTCATAATCAAACAGTTGAGGCGCGTTAACGAAAGCAGCACCGTCCATGGTTCTGACATTCAGCACGGCATGTACCTTCCTGTTAATCTTGCTCAAAGCAACAGCAAACACCCCACACTGTTTACAGACGATGAATCCCGCTGTGTTGGTGCCGTGTTGATAGGCACTAATCTCCAGAGGATTCTCTACTGATACAGCGAGATCTCCTTTTGGATCGGAGATATATACCGCATTGTGCTTGCTGCAGAAGCTACACGTGCAAATGCGTGGTTGTATCTCGCTGTGTGGTATCTTCGTTGTAAATTCCAGTTGGATATTTCCACAATGACAACTGCCCGAATATCGATTGGTTGCATCCATCGCTATGGCCGGTAACCGAAGGCAGTGGGGCCGGGACGGAGTGCTTTGTAGGCCAGGTTGACCCAGCGGCACAGGACGGGTCTGGTATCTCGTGGATCGATGATCTCCTCTATCTCAAAGAACTCCGCCGATCTAAACGGTGAACGAACGCGATTCAATCGAGCCTTTATTTTCGCAAGGTGAGCGCCATAGTCTTCGGCCTCTGCCAGTTCCGCCTTGTAAGCCACTTCCGCGCCACCCTCGATGGGCAGTGAACCCCAGTCTCCCGATGGCCAGGAAAATCGGAAGTGGTTGGCTCCTGGTTTGTGATTGGCAGCACCTGCTACACCAAATGCCTTGCGGATGATAACCGAACAGAACGGCACGGTTGCCTGACCGAGCGTAGCCAGCGCCTGACTGCCAAATCGGATGGTGGAATCTTCCTCCGCCTGTTTGCCGATCAGGAAACCGGGGCAATCCACCAGATGAACCAAGGGCAGGTGAAAGGTGGAGGCCAGGTCGAGCAGCCGAATCAGTTTACGGCAGCCATCCGCCGTCCAGGCCCCTCCGTAAACATACGGATCTTCCGCAAACACTGCTACCGCAACGCCATCCAATCGCGCCATCCCGCAGATGATGGTGCGACCCCATTTGCGGCCGATCTCGAAGAACGAGTTCCTGTCCACCACCGATTCAATTATGGGGCGCATCTTGTAAACTTTGCGTGCTTCCTTGGGAACCGTCGACAGCAATTCTTCATCGCGTCGATCGACAGCATCGCTGCATTCCGTTCGCGGTGGCAGTTCATCGACACTGCTGGGTAGGTAGGAAAGGAATTGAGCAGCGCGCTCGAACGCTTCCTGTTCAGAATCGACCTCATCGTCAATGGCACCGTTTCGGGTGTGTATCCTGCTGGCACCCAGTTCTTCCTTACTGACATTCCCGAGTCTGGCCCAGTCCACCAGAGCGGGCCCGGCAATCATCATCTGGGCACTGTCCTTGACGATCACTGAATAGTGGCTGGTTGCCACCCGCGCAGCGCCGATGCCTGCTACGGAACCGAGAGCCAGCGAGACGGAGGGCGCGATGGCCAGATGCCCTACGACCGTCTCCCATCCGCGTACCATAGGGATATAGGTTCGCCCTGCGGTCTGAATGGTCTTTACGGAGCCACCGCCTCCCATGCCATCCACCAGCCGAACGTGAGGCAGGCGAAGATCCTGCGCCAGCCCTTCCGCCTGGTTTCGTTTTCCGCCGATGGATGCATCTGCTGAACCGCCCCGCACGGTAAAGTCATCTCCGGAGACGATCACCGGACGGGACTCGATCTCTGCTGTGCCAAAGACGAAGTTGGAAGGGGTGAATCCGGTCAGCTCGCCTTCGTCGTTGTACTGTCCGACACCGGCCAGCTTGCCAATCTCATGGAAGGAACCCGGATCGATGATCGCATCAATGCGCTCACGGATGGTGAGTTTGTTGAATTCGTGCTGCCTCGCTACCTTTTCCTCGCCCCCCATTTCATCTGCCAGGGCGGCGCGTTGGTGTAACTCGTCGATTTCAGATTTCCAGCTCATGCTGATCTCCTGCTTACTGAGATTCCGTTGACTCGTTAGGGGCGGACTTCGTGGCAGTCCCATTCAACGAAACTTGAGTCCGAATGGCCAGCCCTATGAATATGCCGGCGAGAATCACTTCCACCACACACAACATAACCGTGAAATAGGTAACGCCATCGAGGATAAAGCCGAAGACTCGCCCAAGTGCTATAGCGCCAAGCAGTATGCTGGCTGCATATAACATCATTGGACGTTTAACGCCCAGAAAACTCATGATAGCGAGACCCAGGAACAATCCACCCAGGTCGCCCCGAACGGTGCTCAATCCATGTACCTCTATTGGTGAGATGCTGAACTGTTCAGCCATCGGCTGTGGCATCAGCATGCAGACCGAACCGATCACCAGGAAGTAAACCCCCAGGCCGACCACTACCAACTTCAAACTGGGTATTCTAAGGACAGACACTGCGTCCCCTCACGCCGGTGGCCTGTGCTGTGAACCGTGTGATTGTGACTGTCCTGGAAAAGGGTACATGCGCATATCACAGCTCGGTAGAGAATTTCGCTTCCGTCCTCAAATAGCTCTGCGGGCCTCCGGGCACGTGAGAGAATATCTCGTTCCACTCGGGCGAGGAGAGCACTTGAGGAAACTGAGCGTTCCTCTGTTCGATATTTTCCCAGCGGATGATCCAGGTGACGTTGGCTGAACCCAGTTCATCCAGTGGTCGACCGTTGACTTCGGATTCAATATCGGACTTTACCCAAAATCCCACGAGATCAAGATTTGCGTGCAGGTAGGGTGTGGCGCGTGTCCTTGCCCACTCTTTGTATTCATCAAACAGATCGGGATTGAAGTGGTAATTTCTGATTTCAAATAGCATGTTCAATCCTCATTCAGATAGAGTCGGCGCATGAACCGAATTAATCACGTTTTCCCCACGGAGTCAAATCACACCCGACTGGTGCGTCGCACGTGAGACTGGCGCCACTGAGATCCCGTTAGGTCATGAAGGTGAATCGAGAGGGGGACTCCCATCAAATGTTCGCTTTGGCGGACAGGTCGATCCCGAGGGCCAGAGAACTCAACCCGATTCCCGCCGGGAATTCTTGCCATAAAAGGCGGCCCATGCGCTGACTGTGCCAAGAGCGTAGAAGAGAGTAGCCAGCATGAATACGATGTCTTGGCCGCTCAACTCGACGGCGGTCCAACCCAGCAGCGGTCCCACCGCTGCACCAATATCTGAAGAGGAAGCGAATCTCGCGTAAACCCTGGATCCCTGCTTCCCTGCGTGCCCGGTAATTACGGCTTGCAGGGCTGTGGCACTGAAGAAAAAGACCAGAATACCGGTGACCAGTGTCAACACACTGGTGGTGACAGAGAGGAAGCAAAGTGACACGGTTCCGGCGACGAAGAAGACCGGAGCCCCTTTGTGTATGCCGATTCGATCTACAAAAGCACCCAGGAAGGGTGCCGCCAGACTTTCCAGAATCCAGCGCGTTCCCAGCAGCAGGCCGTTGACGGTAGCGATCCCCAGAATGATGCCGGCAACGGCCCGTTCGCTGCCGTATCGGCCTGCCAGAACAAATCCCAGGGTGGACATGATGAGGCCGGGACCGACGCAGCCCAGGCTAAAGCCGCAGATCATCAAAGCGCGAAATCCCACCGGACTCTCGTCATGTTTCCACTGGGCGACCATGTCAGCGTGACGAGTGCGCCTTTGTGACTGCCATCCCAGCGGCACCGCGATTACAGAGACAGTCGCGAAGATGAGAAACGTCAGTTGGAAACCCACCGTATCGAACAGAATGCCGCCGAGCAATATGCCGGCAACCGACCCGGTGCGGGAGATGCCATTATAATAACCCATCATCTGCCCCATCTGCCCCTCAGCAGTTTGGGTAGCGACTGTCATCATGCTGATGTGTCTGATGAACGACCAACACAGTCCCCATAGCAACCGGGCAACCAACAGCAATAGGAAGGATTGAGACTGAGCATAGTAGAAGGTCAACAGCGCGCCCAGCAGGAACGAGAGAACTAACAGGCCGGTGGAAGCGTGTGTGCGGACCAATCGTTCCGCCAGATGGTTGGTCAGTAACCTGATCCATCGATTCGCCGACAGTAACAATCCCACCTGAATGGGGACGAGGCCCAGTTCCTGGAAGTAGATGGGCAGCAGCGCGTAGAGGGCCTGATCACCCAGCAGGGACAGTGCGGTGGCGGATGCCACCCAGATAATCTGTGCCTGGGGAAGTCTCAACCTGGCCAGGAGAGCATCCTCTAATTCCTCGCTTCGACACGTTCCTTCAGCGGCGCTGAACGACGGACGGCACCCGGTTTCAATGTTGCGATGCAGGCTTGGTAGAACTCGATGGAGATCAGCATCGCAGCACGTTCGGGATCCTCTCGTACCAACTGGGAGATTGTTCCACTGATGAAAATCGCTACCATGTTCTGTTTCCTGTTCATCTCCGATCCTGTGAATCCATATTGCACGGGAGTGCTGAACGACAGTGAGAATACCACGAGGGCCAGTCGAGATCATCCGGGCCGGGATTAGCCAACCAGCCGGGGATCGATTACCATCTGGCGTCTCCTCTCAGATGGCCAAGGAAGATTATGCGGATCGGAAAACTAGGCGTCTGGTGTTTCACCGACACGCAGTCGGCCGCCGAGGCAGCGGACTTTGCCGGGCGAATTGAAAAACTGGGCTATTCGGTGTTGTGGATCCCCGAAGCTGTTGGACGCCACCCGTTCGTCCATGCGGGCTGGTTGCTCGCCAATACCGAGACACTGATTGTCGGAACAGGCATCGCCAGCATCTACAATCGCGATCCAGGTGCAACGATGGCGGCAGCCAAATCCCTTGCTGAACAGTCAGGCGGAAGATTCATACTCGGCCTCGGCGTATCCCACCAACCGCTGGTGGAAACTGTGCGGGGCCATCGATACGGCAAGCCGGTCGCGACCATGCGGGAGTATCTGGCAAAGATGGAATCGACTCCGTACCAGGCGGTGCAACCGGAAGAAACGCCCCCGGTAGTATTGGCGGCTTTGGGCGTAAACATGCTTGATCTCGCGGCAGCGAAGACCCGTGGGGCCTTGCCTTATTTCACCCCGCCTGAGCATACGGCCATGGCCCGGCAAACCATGGGACCGGACGCCTGGTTGTGTGTTGAGCAGAAAGTGATTTTGGAAACAGACGCGGTCAAGGCGCGACAATTGGCCCGGACTGCTGCACAAATGTATCTCGGCCTGGTGAACTATCGGAATAACTGGGCACGGCTGGGATTTGAACCCGCCGAGTTAGAAGACGGCGGCAATGACCGCTTTATCGACACCATGTTTGCCTGGGGTGATGAAGAGGCTATTGCTGAGCGTATCAGAGCCCACCTGGATGCGGGTGCCAGCCATGTCTGTATTCAGCCGATCAATCCCAATGGAAATATCGGCGAACCCGATTGGGCGGTTCTGGAGTCGATGTCGGAATTGCAGATCGACTAACCAGACAGTTAAGGATCAGCCGAGCATGAGTGCCTACCAGGAACTACAAGACCACTTCCGTCGCATCAATCACCTCAATCATATACAGCAGATTGTCGTCTGGGACGAGGCTGCCATGATGCCTGTTGGGGGAGGGCAGGTCAGAGGCGAGGCGATGGCGGCCCTGAACGTGGTCGTGCACGAGCTGACAACCGATGCAAAACTGGCGGATTTGATCGCCAGCGCAGAATCCCAACCGGATTTGTCTGAGTGGCAGACAGCCAATCTTGAGCAGATGAAGAGAACGTGGTTGCTGGCGACCAGTGTTCCCAGCGACCTGGTAGAGGCGCAAAGCCGGGCGGCAGCAAAGTGTGAGCAGAGCTGGCGCGAATTGCGCGCTGCCAACGACTGGAATGCATTGCTGCCGCTTCTGCAGGAGGTGTTGAATCTCACTCGCAATGAAGCTGAACTCCGATCGGAAGCCACCGGGTTGTCCCAGTACGATGCATTGATCGATCTATATGAGCCGGGCCTGACAAGTGCGACGATCACCGCCCTGTTTGCTGATCTGAAATCGTTCCTGCCTGCATTCGTAGAGAGCGTACTGCAGAAACAGTCGGCAACGGAGCTTGCGCCCCTGACGGGCCCATTCCCGATCGAAAGTCAGAGAGAACTTGGACTGACCTTGATGAAGACCCTCGGTTTTGACATGCAGCACGGGCGTCTGGATGTCAGCCACCATCCGTTCTGTGGCGGCGTGCCGGATGATGTCAGAATCACCACCCGTTATCGAGACAACTCCTTCATGCAAGCGCTGATGGGGGTGCTGCATGAAACCGGTCATGCCCTGTATGAACAGGGCTTGCCATCGGCCTGGCGCGATCAACCCGTGGGTGAAGCCCTTGGCATGGCCATGCATGAGAGCCAGTCGTTGCTGATGGAGATGCAGGTCTGTCGTACCACGGAATTTCTGCACTACGTCGCCCCCATGTTGCGGGACACGTTTGCTGAACTGGCGTCGGACAAATCGGCATGGAGTGACGACAATCTGCGCGGACACTACATCCGGGTTGAGAAGGGAAGCATTCGCGTTGATGCGGATGAAGTCACCTATCCGCTGCACATCATCCTGAGGTTCGAGTTGGAACAGGATCTACTGGCAGGACGCCTGCCCCTGGCTGATCTGCCCGAGGCGTGGGACGCCAAGATGCAACAGTATCTGGGACTGTCCACCCACGGAGACGATCGAGATGGTTGCATGCAGGATGTCCACTGGATGGCGGGAATCTTCGGTTATTTCCCCACCTATAGTCTGGGAGCCATGACGGCAGCGCAACTCTTTGCAGCGGCCAAGAAAGACAGCCCGGAACTGCTGGCGGGGATCGGTCGCGGTGACTTCACGGTACTGCTTGCCTGGCTGCGCACGAATATTCATGGCATGGGTCGTTTGCTCAGTGCACAAGAGCTGCTTACGCGCGCCACCGGTGGCCCGTTGGATTCGAGATATTTCAAAGAGCACCTGCAACGCAGATACCTTGATGGAGTCGGATGATGGAGACAAGGATAGATCAAATGCTGCGCAGCATGACCCTGGCTGAGAAGGTGTCGATGGTGGCGGGCGCGAACCTGTGGCACTCGACTGGAGTGCAAAGACTTGAAATCCCCGCCTTCAAGATGACCGATGGGCCCAATGGCGCAAGAGGAGAAGCGCGCAGCGACCTGACCTCCGTCTGCCTACCAGTGGGAACAGCGCTTGCCGCAAGCTGGAACGTTGAACTCATCAACCGGGTGGGTCAGCTCCTCGGCGAGGAGGCGCTGTCCAAAGGTGCACAGATTCTGCTGGGTCCGACAGTCAACATCCATCGATCGCCGCTCGCAGGAAGGAATTTCGAGTGTTATTCGGAAGATCCCTATCTGACCGCCCGGATGGCGGTGGCTTTTATAAAAGGCGTGCAGTCCAAGGGAGTTGGCACTGCCCTATGCAGTTGTGCGGCGATCAGGTGAAACTGATACAGGAGGTCGCGAAGGCTAACAGGAGTACCGTAGTGGTGCTGAACAATGGTTCATCGCTGGTCATGTCTGACTGGTTGGATCAGGTGCCTGCGGTGCTGGAATGCTGGTACCCGGGACAGGAATGCGGTAACGCCATTGCGGATGTTCTGTTCGGTGATTGTGACCCTTCCGGGCGACTGACCCAGACATTTCCAGAACGGCTGGAAGATAATCCCGCCTTCATTAACTATCCGGGTGACAATGGTCAGGTGCGTTACGGCGAAGGAATATTCGTGGGCTATCGCTATTATGACAAAAAGCGCGTTGAGCCACTGTTCCCGTTTGGCCATGGCAACTCCTATACACAGTTCGAGTATGCAGAGATTTCGTTGCAGGAGGATCACTACTCTTCACCAGAAGATGTAGAGTGTACCGTCGAAGTCAGAAACATCGGTGCCAGAAGGGGCACTGAAGTCGTACAGCTATATATTCGACATCTGCGTCCCCGCTTGACGCGACCGGAACAGGAACTGAAGGACTTTGCCAAGATCACGCTCGATGTTGGGCAAAGTGAGGTCGTTAGATTCAATCTAGCTGCAAGAAGTCTGGCGTTCTATGATCCGCAGCAGAAAGAGTGGCTGGTCGAACCGGGTGATTATGAACTGAGAGTAGGCAGCTCCAGCCGAGACATTCGTGCGACCAGACAGTTCAGCCTGATTGGATAACGTACCGTTACAGTCTCATTCTCGGGGCGGGGCCGCCTCTCGGGCTACAGCGGCAGTGACCTCACCATGCTGTTGATCAGTTCGATCAGCGGAGTTGGATAAACCCCGAGAGCCAGCAACGTACCGGTCAGTGTCAGCATCACCCAACCACCGGCAACCGGTATGGTGATCCACTCCGTCGCGGCAGAATCCGTGGCGGCGGGCCGCTTGGTCATTGCGAACACGATCCTCAGATAGTAATAGAGACCAATACCACTGCCGATAATCAAAGCCACCAGCAGCGACCATCCATACGAGGCGAGGGCGCCCTGCACCCCTGCGGCGAAGATATAGAACTTGCCCACAAAGCCGACCGTAAGTGGAATGCCCGCCAACGAGAGCAACATGGCGGTAAACGCTGTTGCCAGGAACGGACGACGCGAGAACAATCCCTCGTAGCTGGCGATATCGTCAAGATCCCGCTCCCGGTTCCCATTGGACATGATACTGACAACGCCGAACGCCCCGAGGGTGGTGATGAAATACGCGACCAGGAAATAGCTTGCCGCTTCCACGGCAAGAGCGGCACCACCGGCCAGTCGTCCGGCGATAAACGCCACCAGTAGATAGCCGAGGTGAGCAATAGAGGAGTAAGCCAGAATTCGCTTGACGCTCGACTGCATGAGGGCGAGCAGATTGCCCGCCAGCATCGATAAGACGGCGATGATGCCCAGACCGAACAGGATGGATTCATATTGATAGGCATCGGTCCAGATGAAGAAGCGCAGCAGAATGGCAAAGATGGCCCCTTTGGAGACCGTGGCGACGAAGGCGGTCACTGGTGCTGGAGCGCCTTCGTACACATCCGGAGTCCACATGTGAAACGGCACCAGGGAGAGCTTGAAGCAGATGCCGGCCAGCATCAAAGCACTGCCGACCATGACGTACAATCGGTTGCTGCCAACGTCCACGTAGAATCCCTGCACCATTTCGTTGAAAGACAGCGTTCCCAGTGCTGCAAAGATCAGCGCCGTGCCGAACAGCAGGAATGCTGAAGCGACGCCGGAGAGAATCAGATACTTGAGAGCCGCCTCCAGCGTAGCCTGACCTCGGATGGGAAATGAGATCAAGGCGTAGAGGGAGATGCCCAGTAATTCCAGGCCCAACAGGAAGGATGCGAAGTGGCTGCTGCACACCAGTACGATTGCCCCGAGAGCTGCCAGCAACAGCAGCAGATAAAACTCCTCTTGTTGGCCCTCTCTCTCCTTCAGGTAATCATAGGCCAGCAGGGCGACCGCGACGGTAGCGAGACAGATCAGTGTCATGAAGAGCAGTGCGTATTGATCGATCAGGACAAGGGGCGTTACCTGTATCGGCACAATCCGGGTGGTCCAGAGGATCGTTGCCAGGCTGATCAGCAGGCCGACTACACTCAGCGCACAGATCCCTTTGAGGTTGCGCCAGAAGGGTATCGCCAGCAAGACGATGGTGATGACCGTAGCAAAACTAATCAGTGGAAGCAGGGCAACCAGTTCAGTGTTACTCATAGCAGGCTCCCCAACCATGCCGGACTTCCATGGGGCGTGTAGGTGTGCAGATTTGCCAGGACCGGATTAGCGATGTCAAAGATGGGTTGCGGGTAGAGACCCAGAAAGAGCAGACCGATCATCATCATGATCATAACCGAGATATCCCTGGCTCCGTAATCTTGAAGGCCGTCGGGATATGCCGCCTCCGCGGTCGGCTGTCCCTGAAACGTTCTCTGCATCGCAATCAAGGAATAGACGGCAGCGGTAATCAGTCCCAGGGCGGCCACTACGGTAATCGGTATATTCACCTGGAACGTGCCCATCAATACCAGGAATTCACCAACGAAGTTACCCAGTCCCGGCATACCCAGTGATGCGATGATAAAGAACAAGGCGATCGCGCCCATCCTGGGCATCTCCTTCCACAGGCCTCCCATCTTGGTCATCTCGCGCGTGTGCAGTCTGTGTTGGATGGCCCCCGCCAACATAAAGAGGGCCGCCGTACTGAAACCGTGGGCGATCATCTGCATGACCGAACCCTGCAGCGTATACTGATTCCAGGCGTAAATGCCTATCAGCACGAATCCCATATGGCTGACGCTGCTATATGCGATCAATCGCTTGAAGTCGGTCTGAGCGAATGCCAGCAGTGCCCCGTAAATCACGCCGGCCGTACCCAGCGCCATGGCGTACGGCGCGATTTCAACGAATGCAGAGGGGAACAGGGGAACGGTGAAGCGAATCAAACCGTACGCGCCGGTTTTGAGTAGAATTCCTGCCAGTAGCACGCTGGCAGCGGTCGGTGCCTGGGTATGTGCGTCTGCCAACCAGGGGTGGAACGGAAATCCCGGCAGCTTGACGACAAACGCGATAAAGAAGCCCAGCATCAACCAGAACCCCACCGACTCACTCAACTGGGTGCCGAGCAGATCGAAGTAATTGAAGGTGTACACGCCGGTCGTGTCATGATGTATGAACACCAGGGACAGAATTGCCACCAACATGAGCATGCCGCTGATCTGGGTGAACAGGAAGAACTTCATCGACGCGTAGTTCCTGTCTTCATGGCCCCAGACTGCAATCAGCAGATACATGGGGATCAACATCACTTCCCAGAAGAAGAAGAACAGAAACAGATCCAGTGATACGAAGACTCCCACAACGCCCGCGAGGGTCCACATCAAATTGAACTGGAAGAAGCCCGGTCTGTGATCGATCTCGGACCAGGAGGACACAACCGCCACAACGCCCAGGAATACGGTCAGACCTACCATCAACAGACTGAGACCGTCGAGGCCGAGTTGTACGTTGATGCCGAATCGAGGAATCCAGCTCCAGTAGAAGCTGACCAGCCAGGCCGACTCGTTAGTCAGGTTGCCGGTAACAAAGCCATCTCCGGGCAGCGGATTACCGAACAGAGTCGCGACGATGATAAGAGAGATTCCCAGAAAAAAGAGGGATACCCATCTTGGCCAATCTTTGTTCCACCCCTCTGCCAGCCAGGCTACGACTCCACCTGCGAACAGTACGATGATCAGCCACAATAAAATCATATCAGTATCCAGTCAGTCCTAAGTTAATCCCAACACCACCGCGACCAACACCACCAGTCCCAAAGCCATGCTGGCTGCGTAGAAACGCAGTACGCCAGTCTGTGTCTGGGAGAGCAGCGTGTGAACGTATGCGGCGGTCGCTGCTGTTCCGTCGTAGATAGAATCGACGAGGATGTCCTTCTTGTTGAAAGCAGTCACCCACTTGAAGGGGCTCACGAACAGTGCATTGTAGAGCCAGTCCATCGCCCAATGGCTGAACCAGAAGTCGTGCAGTACCTTGCCCAGGCTCGATTCGGTCAGGGCGGTGACCTTCAGCCTGCCGTCCAGGAAAATCAGGTAGGCCAGTACTATTCCGACGAGGGGAACCCCGGACGTGATATAAGCGGTGGCCCCAGCATGGTGCTCACCGCTCACTTCAGGGAATACCGCTGCCACCTGTGGTTCACCCCACCAACCGCCAGTGATTGCCAGAACGCAAAGGATTAGCAGCGGAATCGCCATAGCCCAAGGCGTGCCGGATAGTCCTGTCGGCTCTATGGGTTCCGTCCTCATCTCACCGAAGAACACGATGAAGACCAGGCGGAAACTGTAGATGGCGGTGATAAATGCACCGAGCAATCCACCGGCCCATAACCAGGGGCTGACCTCGAAGGCCTGCATCAGAATGGGTTCCTTGCTGTAGAAACCGGATGTAAACGGGAATGCAGCCAATGCGGCGCTGCCGATCAGGAAACTCCAGAATGCCACCGGCAGTCTCTTTCGGAGGCCACCCATCTTGAGGATATTGTGCTCGTGATGCAGGCTGAAGATCACCGCACCTGCCCCGAGGAACAGTAACGCCTTGAAGAAGGCATGGGTCATCAGGTGGAATATACCGGATGACCAGGCACTTACCCCGAGGGCCAGGAACATATACCCAATCTGACTGATAGTCGAGAAGGCGAGGATGCGCTTGATATCGGTCTGGACCAGAGCCGTGCAGGCAGCCATCAGCAGCGTGATTACGCCAACCAGGGCGACAGCCGTTTGAGCGACGGGCGCCAACAGGAAGAGTTCGTGGGTCCGGGCAATCAGGTAAACGCCGGCGGTCACCATTGTAGCTGCATGGATCAGGGCACTGACAGGAGTGGGACCGGCCATCGCATCCGGCAGCCAGGTCTGCAATGGCAGTTGTGCCGATTTACCCACCGCACCCCCGAGAATCAGGAATGCAGCCAGGGTCGGCGAGCCGAGAACCCAGGTTCCGCTTGCCTTGGCCATGAGTGGCTGGATCTCAAGGGTACGGAAATTCAAGAATAGCAGGAACAGCCCGAGGGCCATCGCGGTGTCGCCGATCCGCGTGACGACAAAGGCCTTTCTTGCGGCCGCGCCGTTAGCCGGGTCGTCGTGCCAGAACCCGATCAGCAGGTAGCTGCACAGGCCCACGCCTTCCCAACCCATGTAAAGGAGCAGCAGATTGTCGCCCATTACCAGCAGCAGCATGGCGCACACAAACAGATTCATATAGGCGAAGAAGCGGCTGTGATGCTCGTCATCTATGAACACGGCCCGATTGGTGGTGGAATAGACATGAATCAGAAATCCAACGCCGGTAATGACGAACATCATGATTAGAGTCAACCCGTCCACGTAGAAGGATAAGCCGGGAGAGAAGTCGCCGACATTCATCCATGTATAAAGCGTTACCGTCAGGGGCGACATGCCGTCAGCGAGAAACACGTAGCCGGCGGAGAATGCCACTACAGCGGCCAGACCAACACTTCCCGCACCAACGGCGGCTGCGATGGGCTGAGGAAGCTTACCGATGGTCGTAAACAGAATCAGGAACCCGGCCAGTGGGAATATCGGGACGAGCCAAACTAGATCGAGCATTCTATCCCCTCAAATGACTTGCAGCATTGGTGTCCAGTGAACGGAATCGATGATGCAGTTGTAACAGTAGTCCTAAGCCGACCGCCACTTCGGCGGCAGCAACGGTCAATATCAGCATGAACATCACTTGTCCATCCGGCTTCGCCCAGCGAGCACCCACCATGATGAATGCCAGGGCGGTTGAATTGAGCATGATCTCCAGGGACATCAATATGAAAAGAAGGTTGCGACGAACCATAACCCCGATGAGTCCAAGACTGAACAGCAGAGCGGCCAGTACGAGACCATGTTCCAACGGAACTGATACGGCTTCCATTATTCCCCCTCGTCCTCTCTGGTTTCTTCCAGGTAACGCCTGCCCAAGTGGTAGGCGCCGACCAGACCTGCTAACAGTAGCATCGAGGCGATCTCAACGGCCAGGATATACGGTCCGAACAGTGATTCCCCGACTTGCTTTGGCGTTACGGATTGCGCGGGTATGGGTGTCTCACTACTGCTTAGAACCAATACCATTTCGGCTAACAGTATGGCTGCCAGAATGGCGGGTACTATCCAGGCGCTGAGACTCAACCAAGCTTGTTCCTGTCGCTGCCCTGCTTCTCCCAGATTCAGCATCATGATGACGAAGACAAACAACACCATGATGGCGCCGGCATATACGATCACCTCAAGGACGGCTGCAAATGGCGCACCCACCAGGAAGAAGATAACCGCTGATGCCAGCAGCGAGATGATGAAATAGATGAGCGCATGGGCGGCGTTGGTGCGGGTAATCGCCATCAGGGTAGTACCCAATGAGATCGCCGCTGCCAGATAAAAAAGTATCAGTTCCACTTAGCCTCCTCTGCTCTTCATCACGGTAGTAACGAGTGAATGTCCACCGGTGGTGCTTCGCCGTCACCGTCTCCCTTGTCCTTGCCTGCGATACTCTTGCCGGCTACGTTGTAGAAACTGTAACCCGGGTACTTGCCCTGGCCGTCGATGAGCAGGTGCTCCTTTTCGTAGATGAGATTCTCACGATGGTATTCACCCATCTCGAACTCCGGTGTCAATTGGATGGCATAGGTGGGGCAAGCTTCCTCGCACAAGCCGCACATCATGCAGCGAGAGAAATTGATTCTAAAGAACTCCGGATACCAGCGACCGTCGTCCGCCTCTGTCTTCTGCAGGGCGATGCAGTCCGGTGGACAGACGCTTGCACAGAGGTTGCATGCCACACAGCGTTCCTCTCCATCCGGGTCACGGGTGAGGACGATTCGGCCTCTAAATCTTGGCGCCAGGTACGGCATCTCTTCGGGATATTGAACCGTCTCCCACAGTTTCTTCTTACCCACCACTTCGTACATCGGCCCGCGCTTAGCATACCTGCGGAACATGTGGCTGCAGACTCCATAGAGTGTGCGGAATTGGCTGATTATGTTTTCGAGCACCGGTTTAGCCTTTTCTTAATCCTTACGTTTGCATGAGTAATACGTACCCTGTCACTACCAGGTTCAGCAGGGTCAAAGGTAACATGATCTTCCAACCTAACGACATCAGTTGGTCGTACCTGGGCCTCGGCATGGCGGCCCGCAGCAGTACAAAAAAGCTGATGAAGAACGCCGCCTTGACGGCAAACCAGAAGAAGTCGGTGACGGTTGACAGCCATGCAATGCCCGTCCAGGCCAGGAAGTCAGGTCCCAGCCATCCACCGAAGAAAATCGTGGTGATGAATACCGAAACCAGTACCACACCCATGTATTCACCCACCATGTACATACCGAAACTCATGCCCGAGTATTCGGTATGAAATCCCTGCACCAGTTCCTGCTCCGCCTCCGGCAGGTCGAATGGCAATCGGTGACTTTCAGCGATCCCCGCGATCATGAAGACGATAAAGCCCAGAAACTGGGTGACAACAAACCAGAGATCCCCCTGGGCTTCGACGATTTTGACCAGGCTGAATGAGCCGGTGATCATGACTACGCCCATCAGGGAAAGACCCATGAAGACTTCGTAACTGACCATCTGCGCGGCCGAGCGCAGCCCGCCGATGAGTGCAAACTTGCTGTTTGAGGAAAGGCCGCCCAGCAGCACGCCGTAAACAGCCATCGAACTCATGCCCATAAAGAACAACAGGCCGACGTTTAGGTCGATGACGTGAATACCGGGCGCGAATGGAACCACCGCAAACGCCATCCAGATGGACCCTAACATGATGGCAGGTGCCATTACGAAGATGGGTTTGTCGGCAAACGGCGGTATCCAGTCATCCTTAAAGAACATCTTCAGCATGTCGGCCACCACGATGCCGATGCCGAAAAACCAGACGCGATTGGGGCCAAGACGATCCTGCCACAGGCCAAGCATCCTTCGTTCGTACCAAGTCAGCACGGCCGCCGCCAATACGGCACCGATCAGGACTCCGAAAACTTTCAATAGGGCGAGGATGATTTCCATGGATGATCTACCTACTCTTTCGCAATCAGCTTATCCTGGGTGGTTGTTCTTGGGGTCCAGCCAGCCGCCTTTTGCAGACTGACCTGGGCCTGATGCATAAGATCCAGCGTATCCGCCAGTCCGGCTGGAAAGAGGGCACAGCCGTCGTCGACCGAGCTATCCACTACGACCTCCAGCTGCAGGGTCCGATTACCGATGGTGAATTCAACACCGTCTTTGGAGACCACCGACAAGCGCTGCGCAGTTTCCGGAGCGATGGCCAGATAACTGCTGGGAGCCAGCTCTGCAATCGCTTTACTACGCGCGCTCATCTCGTCACTGCCGAATATGTGGTATCTGGGAATGAGTGCCAGGGATCCTGCTCCTGCAGCTCTTGGCTGTGGCACTTCACGGTATCTCTCCTGCGGGCTGCCGTTGCCGGCGGGCTCGATCAGACGAATACCCGGATTGACGTGGGACAGCGGGCCACCTGTTTCAGTCTGAAATTTGTGCACCGCCTGATTGGAGTTCCACCCGGGTGACCAGACATAAGCGGATAGAGGAGCTCGGGGTCCGCTGATCCCCTCCATGGTGTATGCCAGTGCGGATTCCTGATCCACCGGTTGTTTCGGTTCATGGACGTTGATGTTGGCTCTCATCGCCGTTCTTCCGCTGGCGCGGTGGGTCATTCGGGCAATCTTCATACCTTCGACGCGGTAGTCAGCAGTTGGCGCGACCTTTGTGATACCGGACAGCAGGTCATTGCTACGTTCACATTCCGCAGTGACTGAATCGATCCGTTCCAGGGCAGCGAATCCCTCCCTTGAAAGGGCCTTGCCCAGGTTGGTCAGCCATTGCCAGCTTCCCTGAATATCGCCGGCGCCCTCAAATACAGCAAAGGATCGTTGCGCCCTACCTTCATTGTTTACCAGGGTTCCCTCCGTTTCAGCGAAGGTGGCGGCAGGCAGAACCACATCGGACAAAGACACGGTCGCATTGTCGAGGGAGTCTATTACCACCAATTGCTCGAGCTTTGCAGCGAATGCCGTGATCTGCTGAGTTGAAGCTCTTCGAAACAGATCATTTTCCAGAACGATGGCTGTTGAAATCGTGTCAGTTGAATCCAACAGATCTGTCAGAGTGTTACTGTTTTCCCTCTCCAGCAAGCCGACGCCCAGACTATTACACTCAGGCACGCAGAGCATGATGGCAGTCTGCTCGTTATCGGCTTGCAGCGCCCAAGCGATATTAGCTGCCGCTTCGATAACGGACTTCGATTGGCTGCCGGTTCCTGAGACGATTAAGGGGCGATCTGCTGCCTTCAGAATTTCCACCACTTCCTCTACGGTCTTCTGATCTGTCTCACTGAGGCCATCCACGGCCGTGAACCGATCGTTCAATCGATTGGCAACGGCGAATCCGATGCGGGCGATGTCTGTTGCTGACGCATGACAGCTCAGGCTCGCCACATCTTCGAGTCGATCCGCATAAGAGGTCAACAGAACCAGTGGACTGAGTTCATCCTGGGCCAGTTCTCGCACCGCAGCATCCTGCCAGAGCGGAATTTGAGCCTGAACTGCCAACTCCTTCGACCGGTTCCTCACTGATTGGCGCACGGCCAGTGCTAAGCGGGGAGCTGTGTTGGTCAGGTCTTGGCCCAGTACCAGGACAGCATCCGCTTCTTCCACCTCGGCCAATGAGGGCGTTTTGACGCTGCCATCACGCATAATATCGATGATGCAGTTGGTGAGCTCCTGCTCTTTGCTAGATACACCGCTGTAGAAATTACCCTCGCCAACAATCTGCTTGAGCAGGTAGTTGGATTCCAGTGAAGCCCGTGGAGATCCGATACCTACCACCTTGCCTGAACTGTTAGCTAATTGATCCGCTACGTGCGAGAGCGCCTCTTCTGCGCTGACCCGATCATATTTGCCCTCGCTGTCACGAATACCGGCCTGGGGGATCCTGTCCTCGTTATTGACAAATCCTGCACCGAATCGACCGCGGTCGCAGAGGAAATAGCCGTTTACCTGGTCGTTGAAACGATTGTGAATGCGCCTTAGCTGGCCGTAACGCTCGGATGCGCTGGTGTTGCATCCTGCGCCACACCCCACACATATCGATGGGGCCGATTGCAGATCCCACTTGCGTGTATAGTGTTCGCTAAGAGTTTTGTCGGTAAACACTCCGGTCGGACACACCTCCACCAGATTACCCGCAAATTCGCTCTCGAGGATGCCATCCTGGTGGCGGCCGAAGTAGGTGTTGTTGCGGGAAGCAAACGCCGCCAGATCAACTCCGCCTGCATAGTCACTGTAGTAGCGGACGCATCGGTAGCATGTGATGCAGCGATTCATCTCGTGATCGATGAAGGGTCCGAGGTACTGATTTCTGAACGTATTCTTGGGGCCGCTGTAGGTCCGATTCCTGTGACCGGTCATCACCGTCATGTCCTGCAGATGACACTCACCACCTTCTTCACAGACGGGACAATCATGGGGGTGATTGATCATCATGTTTTCGATTACATCGCGGCGAAATTCTTTGGCACTGTCCGTATCGGTAGAAAAGATCGTCCCTTCGCTGACCGGTGTCATGCAGGCCATGACAATACGGCCCGTGTCATCATCCTCATCCCGATACTGAATGACTGCGCATTGGCGGCAGGCGCCGATCGAACCCATGGAAGGGTGCCAGCAGAAATAAGGTAGATCCCTCTTCAGATTGAGAAGCGCTTCCAACAGATTATTGCCGGCATCCACTTCATAGGATATCCCATCAACAACAATCTTGGGCATGTGTTACTCCTTCCTGCAAAATCTGCTCTCTAAATCTGTTCTCTGGATCTGCTGTCTATGGCTACTACCGATAGGAACACTTCTTGTCCCGGATGTGTCGTTCAAAGTCATCGGCGAAGTACTTCCTAGCACTCTCGAGCGGTTCTATGGCGCCGGGCGCAAGAGGGCAGTGGGTGTTGCCGTTGCTGCTCGAATCTGATCCCCACCAGTCGATAAATCCAGCCTGCTGGGCCAGTATGTTCATATCTTCCGGCTCTGCCTGCCCGGTTTCCAACTTGTGCAAAATCTCTTCAATCCATGGCAGTCCATCGCGGCACGGCGTGCAGAAACCACAGGACTCCCGCGCGAAGAAGTTGACCAGATTTTCAACCATGCCGATGGGACAGGTTCTGTCGTCCAGAATGATCATGGTACCCGTACCAAGGCGGCTTTTGACCTGCATGATGGCATCGTAGTCCATCGGCAGATCCAGATGCTCGTCGGTCAGAAAGCCGGTAGATCCACCACCCGGCAGGAACCCTCGGAGGCCGTAACCATCCTGCATTCCGCCTGCGCTTCCTTCGAGGATCTCCCTGATGGGGGTACCCATCGGCAATTCCCAGCAACCCGGATTCTTGACCCTGCCACTTGCACCGAACAGTTTCGTGCCGGCATCCTCCGCTCTTCCCAACGACCTGAACCAGTCTGCACCGTTTTGCACGATGTGGGGGACACAGCAGAGCGTCTCGACGTTATTGACGATGGTGGGTCTGCCCCACAGTCCACTAATCGGGGGAAACGGCGGCTTGGTTCTGGGGTTTGCCCTCTTTCCTTCGAGGGAATTCAAGAGCGCGGTCTCTTCGCCGCAGATGTAGCGCCCGGCACTGACGTGCACGTGCAGCTCGAAACTGTAATCGGTCCCGAGGATTCGCTCTCCCAGGTAGCCTTTGTCACGACTCTCTGCAATTGCCGCCTTTAGCCTTGCTGTGGCCAAGTAATAGTCCGAGCGGATAAAAATGTAGCCGATGTCGGCTTGGATGGCATAGGCCGAGAGTATCATCCCCTCGATCAACTGGTGGGGGTCAAACTCCATCAGAACCCGGTCCTTAAAGGCCCCCGGTTCCATCTCGTCTGCGTTGGCTACCAGGTATTTGTGTCCGGGACTGGCGTTGTCCATGGGTACGAAACCCCATTTCATCCCGGTGGAAACTCCCGCACCTCCTCTTCCGCGCAGCCTGGATTCGCTGACTGCTTCCTGCACATCGGTCGGTGATCGTTTGCCAATGGTGTCGCGTACCGTCTGATAGCCGCCGTTCTGCTCATAGACAGCGAGATCCGGAAATGGCTTGTCGGGACCGATGTTGTTAGTTAATGGAGTTTCCATGTTTACTCGTCAAAGATTTCGTCAATTCGTTCATTGGTAAGATCGCGATATACGTCTTCGCCGACAATCATTGCAGGGGCGTGATCACAGTCGCCCAGACACGACATCGGAAGCAGTGTGTATTTGTCGTCAGGTGTTGTCTCTCCCATCTCTATCTGCAGTTTCGACTTTATCTTCTCTCGAATGTCTACGCCGCCCATGATCCAGCAGCTGACACTGTCACACAGAAGAATGACTTTTTCTCCGACAGGCTTGCGGAATATCAGATTGTAGAATGTGGCGATGCCATCGAGTTCTGCAAAGGACATACCCAGGAGATTAGCTACCGCCTGCAGACTCTCATCAGATACGTAGCGCCGGTGCTTTTGCACTATTTTGAGCGCGTCGATAGCAGCAGACTTGCGACCGTTGAGGTGAGTGATCTCTTTTTCGATCTCCCCGATTTCCTCGTCGCTAAGGGCTTGGATAAGGTCCTGCTCTGCTGCACTCATATTTACGTCCTAACAATCCAGATCCGCTTTCAGATCTTGACAATCTAACGATCTACATCCGCCATTACGATATCGGTAGCACACAGGATGGCGACCACGTCCTGAACCATCAGTCCTCTGCTGATCAGTGGCAGCATCTGCAAATGCGCAAACGTCGGGGTCCGGATTCTGGTCCGATACGAGGTGGTGCTGCCGTCGCTGGTCAGGTAATAGCTGTTGTTTCCCTTGGTAGCTTCAACGGTTACGCTGGCTTCCCCTGCCGGTATAACAGGGCCCCAGCTGACATTGACAAAGTGGTGAATCAGCGTCTCGATATCCCGCATGGTGCGCTCTTTGGGTGGCGGTGTGGTGAGGGGATGATCCGCTTTGTAGGGCCCCTCTGGCATGTTGTCGAGGCACTGCTTGACGATTCTCACGCTCTGGCGGACCTCTTCGACCCTTACTGCGGCCCGGTCGTAGCAGTCGCCGTTGGAGCCTACCGGTATATCAAAATCAAACTGGTCATAACCGCCATACGCTCGATCGCGGCGGAAGTCGTAGTCGATGCCGGTAGCGCGCAGTCCCGGCCCCGTCACTCCCCAGTCCAGTGCCTCTTCCTGGGTGTAGATGCCGATACCGACCGTGCGTTTTTGGAGTACGGTATTCTGCATGCTGATCTTATCGAAGTGATCGACACGCCCGGGCATCCATTCGACGAAGTCCCTGACCATTTTATCCCAGCCGTTAGGGAGATCCTGGGCCACACCCCCGATGCGGAACCAGGAGGGGTGCATGCGGCCACCGGTAATGGCTTCGAAAATGCGGAAGATTCTTTCGCGGTCGTTAAACATGTAGAAGATGGATGACATGTGACCGACGTCAGCGGAAAAGGTACCCCAGAACACCATGTGGCTGATGACCCTGAACAGTTCCACCAGCATGATGCGGATCACCTTGACTCGGTCCGGCACTTCGATGCCTGCCAGTTTTTCAACAGCCATCACGTAGGGCAGGTTGTTCATCACCCCGGCTGCATAATCGATGCGATCCGTATAGGGGATAAAGCTGTGCCAGCTTTGCCGCTCACCCATCTTTTCCGCACCGCGGTGGTGGAAACCGATTTCCGGTACCGCATCCACAACCACTTCACCATCCAACTGCAGGACGATGCGGAAGGCGCCGTGGGAACTCGGGTGGTTGGGGCCGATGTTGAGAAACATGTATTCCGTGTCGCCCTTCTTACGCGACATGCCCCACTCTTCGGGTTTGAATCGCAGCGCTTCCTGGTATTGCTCCTGTTTCTCTTCCGTCAGTGTGAAGGGTTCCATCTCCGTCGCGCGAGCCGGGTGGTCCTTGCGCAGTGGGTGGCCTTCCCACCAGGGCGGTGTAAGTATACGTCTGAGATTCGGATGCCCGTCAAAGGTGATACCGAACATATCCCAGGCTTCCCGTTCATACCAGTTCGCATTCGGGAAGATATCGCTTACCGTCGGCACGGTATTGTCATTCTCAGTAAGAGCAACCTTTATGCGGATGTCTTCGTTTCGAACAATGGACAGAAGGTGATAGATCACCGTAAAGTCGCTGTTGGGAAGTCCTTCCCTGTGGGTGCGAACTCTCTCGTCCATACCACAAAGATCGTAAAGCATGGGGTAGGGCTGCACGGACTCCGTCTTCAGATATTTCAGTACATCCCTGAACCGATCTCTGCCTACCCAGAATGTCGGCAGGGCATCGATTGTCGGCTGGTAGATTAGAGTCACATCTGCGAAACGATTCTCTAGTTCTCTCGCTATCGCCGGTTTATCTAACTGGTTCACCGCTGTTTGAGCTGTATTCATCTTGTATCGCTAAACTGTTTGGCTATTCACTATACTTCGTCGGGCTATTCACTATACTTCGTCGGGCGATCGCAAGTCGGTCGCTCGCATTCTGTCTGGCGTATTCCTGTCTCGCATGCTACCGGTTTCAAGTTCCACCACTCGCTGATCTTCAAGTAGCCAACTCAAAGGACGCCGCTCTGCACCGATCTTTTCACGCAGCAACATAACTGCCTCAAGCACGGCTTCAGGACGTGGCGGACAGCCGGGAATGTAGATATCCACCGGGATGAACTTGTCCACCCCCTGCACCACACTGTAGATGTCGTAGATGCCTCCCGAATTTGCACAGGCACCCATTGAAATCACCCAGCGCGGTTCGATCATCTGCTCGTAGAGGCGTTGAATGACCGGCGCCATCTTTATAAAGGGTGTGCCTGCAACCACCATGAGGTCCGATTGTCGCGGCGTTGCCCTGAGCACCTCACAACCGAATCGTGCGATATCAAATCTACTGGTGAACGTAGTTGCCATTTCCACATAACAGCAGGAGATGCCGAAGTTGTATGGGAAAACTGAATTCTTGCGACCCCAGGAGATCATCGCTTCCAGCGTGGAGAGCATGACATTTTTCTCGACTTCCGCTTCCAAACCTTCGTCGACCTGTGTGGTCGCGATCGAGCTTCCCGGCAGCCGGTCGCCTGGTTTTATTTTGCTGATATTCCACTCCATTAGCGGTGCTCCAGTTTCAGGCCTTTGCGTCTCTTTATTCCCCAGTCGAGGGCACCCGATTTCCATTCATAGATGAGCGCGGCAGTCAGGATCACTATAAATATGATGATTGCCCAGTAACCGGTCCAGCCGAGTTCATAAAAAGCGATCGCCCATGCAAAGATAAAAACCGTCTCCAGGTCGAAGATGACAAAGAACATGGCGACAAGATAGAACTCCACCGAGATGGTGTGCTCGGTTCCGCCGACGGGTACGATTCCCGCTTCAAACGGATCTCCGGTGGCTCTTCTCATTTTCGTTTTGGGGCCGGCAATGTGGGATAGACCGATGATCAGGAGTACCAGTGCGATGACCGAGGCCATGTAGAGGACCAGTGGCCACAATCCTGTTGTGGTTTCGCTCAAGTTGAATTTACCTCCTGCCGTGCATGAGTCGGATGGCAAGACAGTCGCTTATCCGGGACAGTAAAACATCGGATGAATTATATAGCGTGTGGGTACTGGATTGAATGAAGATCGAAGCTAGTTTGGTCGTTTTGGAAGTCGCTATTGCGAGGAGGGTGTGAAGCGGCTCTTGAAGAGTTGTTAACATAGACCGAGCCAGGACTAGTCCGTTATCCTGCAAATGCAGTGTGGTCATTACGAGCTCCGCGGCTGGTACAGTCACGATCTCCCTAATGGCGATAAGGAATTGTGCAAAAGTCCAGGGGATCAAATCACTGTAAACTTCTTTAGCCCGGCTGCAGCGCTCTGCGCAGCCAAGCAAAAATGTACTCTCCTTTGCCGGTGGACGCAACAGGTAGCGGGATAGGGGTAAGACAGATTCGTGTTTAGTTGAGACAGGTCAATTTTTGGCTTTGAATTGAGCTGCCCTGTTCGATCTGCCTTTTTTCCCGTGGTTTGTTACAGCTGGTTGCACCTGTTAGATGTTTCGGTGACTGACTCACAACAGATTCCAAAGCGTATCGAACGATATCTTCAGGGCCAATGCGATGGCGGAAGAATCGATCACGACAGCGGTGGGGTAGTCTTCCTGAATGAGCGAGATCATGGCACATTTTGGCGGATAGATGGCAACATAACTGGCAGCAGTGTCGCGGTCATCTATGTCGATCCATTTACGTTCCGCCAGGGGCGCATCCTCGCCACCCTCGCCGATAGCGATCACTTGGACCCTGATGTTGCGCTGCACCCGCTGACGCGTGTAGTTGGGAAACGGGCGGTACAGGTATTTGCGGATCAGTTTTGACGAATAGACGCTGTAGATCTTGCGCTGTGATTGTTCCACCGTTCTGAGGATATCCCGCAATACGTGCTCGATGCCTTCATCCCCTTCGTAGTAATGAACGTTGGTGGCGGCCCGGTCCGGCTTGAGGAGATTCAGATCGGGGATGATATCACTCTGCAAGGTATCGATGGCTTGTCCCAGGTGCTGCCTTTTCTCCTCAGCGATCTGCAATAGCTGTTCGGGTGGTTCCGCACAGAAGAAGCGGCGTTTGCCTCTCGGAAAGTAACTGACCAATCCCCTCTTGTGCAGTCCCTTCAGTAGCTCGTAAGTCGTGCCTCGATTGATATCTGACTGGCTGGCGATGTCCCTGATGGAAGCAGGACCGAGTTTCAGCAGGGCGAGGTAGATATCGATCTCCCGGTCCGTGAAATCGAGTTTTCCAAGAGCTTCATGGATGATCATAGTATTGTCAATATTATGATGACAAATGGTATTGATGAGCCAAACTATTGTTCTATGGTGCTGAAACAGTGTATAGATGTCAAACAGGAAATGACAATGTGTGGTCTATTTGCATATGCAGGCGAAAACAATGCGACCTCGGTGGTTGTCGAGGGTCTCAAGCGGCTGGAATACAGGGGATACGACTCCTGGGGTGTGGCGGTTCTGCAGGCTGATCAGATGCAACTGATCAAACACGTCGGTGCCATCGGTGACGTGGAATTCAAGGATCATCTACCGGATGCAAGGGTTGCCTTGGGGCATACCCGCTGGGCCACCCACGGTGCCGTCAATCTCACCAATGGTCATCCCCATCTGTCCAGGAACGGCGAGTTCTCGCTTGCCCACAACGGTATTGTGGAAAACTACCAGCAATTGAAAAACGATCTGACAGCACAAGGTGAGTCATTCGATACCGATACGGACACGGAAGTGATTCTGAGATTGATCGAAGTCAATCTGTTGGCGACAGACGACTTTCGACAGGCGGCTCGGCAGGCGTTTTTGTGCCTGCAGGGCCGTAACACCATTATGGTTGTAGTAAATGAAGAGCATCGTGTGATTGGAATTCGCAATGGCTCGCCGCTCCTGGTAGGCAAAGGAAAGGATGAATATTTCTTCGCTTCCGATTCCCTCTCATTTGCCGATCACACGGATCAATGTCTGCTGCTGGACGATCTGACCCTGCTGGACTACCGCGATGGAGATTTGGGGCTCTATGCCGTGGCCGACGATACAGAGCTGACCGTTGATTGGGTGGAGGTGAACCATCAGAGCACGCTGATGGCTAAAGATGGTCATCCGCACTACATGTTGAAGGAGATCTTGGAGCAGACGTCCAGCATCCCGCGTGCAGGAGACATTTCCTTTCAAGAACTCAGGCCGCTCGTTGCAGCAGCCAGTCGGGCGCGATCAGTCTTTGTCACCGGCGCGGGCGGTGCATTCTTCGCAGCGGATCAGATCGCGTACCTACTGCGTAATATCGGCGGCGTTCATGCGCTCGGCATCAAGGCGTATGAAATAGCATCCTACAGCTGCATGCTGCATGAGGGAGATCTGTTGATTGCCGTCAGTCAGAGTGGCGAGACAGCGGATACCATTGAGGCAATCGACTATGCGAAGGCAAAAGGACTCAGCATTGCCTGCGTCGTCAATATGGCCGGTACCACCATAACGCGGTTGTCAGATTACACCTACTATAACCATTGTGGGCCGGAGATCTGTGTTCTGTCCACCAAGAGCGCAACTGCGCAGATCACCTTTGGGTATGTGTTGGCAAGTGCATTGAGGGATGACCGCAGCAGCGGTGAACATAAATCCGAGACCGAATTCCTGGCCGCACAAATGCACACAGGATTCATTGACCGGTTGGTAAGCCGCACACTGGAAGTTGCCAAGAAGATCGCAAAGCAGAATCATCTGTTTATTCTCGGGCATGAGCAGCATTTCGGTACGGCTTTGATAGGGGCCCTCAACGTCAAGGAAGCCAGCTATCTTCATGCGGAGGCATTCTCCGCAGGGGAGTTGAAACATGGCGTCATCGCCTTAATCGAAGCGGGCGTGCCGGTAATCGTTTTTGTAGGCAAGGAAGACAGCTATATGCTGAACGTTGCTGCAGAGGTGAACGCACGGGGAGCATTCTTGATCGGGATCGCGCATGAAGACAATTCGCTGTTCGATGAATTTATCGAGCTGCCGATGGCGGGGCAGGGGTTGGTCAATATAGTCAGCGCCATCATCCCTTGCCAGTTGCTGGCATACCATCTCGCGATATTGAGAGGGTGCGACCCTGACAGGCCTAGGAATCTTGCTAAGAGCGTTACTGTCAAGTAGTCGTTTGGGGGAGTCCAGACACTGCTGATCCCCTGCCACATGGATTGTATGACTGCCTTTCTGTGCTATGCTGATTTGGCTGAATTGATTGCCAGGGTTGCTATGGAGGTGACGTCTGTTCAACAGGTTGTGTAGCGCGATTCGTCTGCTTGTTTTTCTGTCTGCCATCGGTTTGACCGGCGTGCACTATGCAAATGAGAGTACCGATCGGGTCATGCCACTACTCAAGGGATATGAGTGGCAATTCGACTCTGACAAATTCGCGGCACTACCTCCTGACAGTTATCACGCGTTATTGCAGATAGCGGGAAGTAGGGATCATCCCGGGTTTATTCGTGAACGGGCCATGGTCGCCCTGCGCATCTATCCCAACGATGAAGTCTGGGCTTTCTTCAATGAAGCTGTGAGCAATGCCGCCAGCAACGTCAAACGGCGTCGAGCGGTGCAAGGTATGTGTCAAGCATTTGCTGAAACGCACTCCCGACGGGTCGAGGACGCCATTGCAAAAATGTTAGATGCCGAGGATCCTCATCTTAGAGTGAGGGTGGCAAGGTGCCTGAAAAGCCTTGACTCTGAGTCAGCTAGAGAAAAGCTAAGCAGCTACAGATCGAAGATATCTGAATCCTGGGAGCTTGAGGCGGTGGATGCACCCGCCAGACGATAGGCGTCTTGCAGTAAACCTAACGATAATTTGAAGCTACCTCGTTGATAAACCGGTCCAGGGTTTCGATCTTCTGCGCCCCCTGGCCCATGGTGAAGTCGGGTACGATGAGTTCATTCACGCCCGCCTTCACATAGTCGTTAACGATGTCGATAACTTCATTCACATTCCCGGCGATGGTAGGTTGGGCGCCGCCGCCCTCTTTGATTCTCTTCAGAAACGCTTCATCATCGCTCAGAAATAGTAGCGCTACCGCGGACCTTTGAATCTCAGCAGGGTCCCGGTCGATGTCATTGCAGTACCCATCCAGTATGGCCATTTTGCGCGTTAGTGTTGCAGCGTCACCCCAGACGTTCCACTCGTCGGCATATTTGGCGGTAATCCGCAGAGTAACCTTTTCGCCGCCGCCACCAATCATCAGGGGCAGGTTCGGCTGGTGAGGTTTGGGTTGCAGCGGCGCGTTCTTCAACTGGTAGTATTCGCCGTCGAAGGTGACACTTTCCTCGCGATACAACGCCTTGATGATTTGACAGGCTTCCGCAAGGCGACGCAGGCGACCGTTGACGGAGTAGAAAGGAATGCCGTAGGCAGTGTGTTCGTTTTCCTGCCAGCCTGATCCCAAACCCAGGACCACACGACCTTCGGAGATGTGATCCACGGTTGCTGCCATCTTGGCCAGTACCGCCGGATGTCGGTAGGTGTTGCCGGTAACCAGGGTTCCGAGGCGAATACGCGGTACTGAAGCAGCCAGGGCTGACAACGTGGTCCAGGCTTCCGGCGTGGGTTGACTGGTGTCTTCTGCATTGGGCATAAAGTGATCGGCGTACCAGATGCCATCCCATCCGGTTTGCTCGACGTGCCGGCCGAGTGACATCACCTCAGCAAAAGGTTGGCTTGGTGTGGGCCAGAAACTGAATCTCATCGGAATTCTCCTTGGATTTGACTGCGCCATGGTATCCCAGATCAAAGTACCACGTCACAAAAATTGAGTTTTGTGATTCTCTCAGTATGGTTTTCGTCATAAAATGGCGCGTCAATCGATAGGAGAATCACATTATAGTTAGTGCTGACACCCATACTGGAAAGTCGGAGCTGGACAGCTCTATGGCTCCATGTACCCTTCATTCCAGAATCTACAGCCGGCTTTTCCTCGCTGTGATGCTGGCGTTCACGACGCTGCCTGCGAGTGGGGATATTCAGATTCAGGAGATCAATAAGAGTATCGTCGCCGTGCGCAGCTACAGTGGCAATAAGGTAGTTGGCGCCGGGATCGGCTTTGTCGTCGAAAGTGATATCTACAACGGCTTTGTAGTGACCAGTGCCCAGGTACTGACTCGCGGAGAAACCGTCACCGTCAGCATTCCTGGATCGGAAGCTCAACTGGTTGCTGCGAATCTGTTGGCGGACGATTCCCTGGGTCTTGCGGTTCTGAAAGTTAACGGCCTTCGAGTACCAGCTTTGATCTTTGCACGCGAGGCGCTTGAAGAGGGCGACTCAGTATGGTCGGCAGGGATCCGGGCGGATCGAGGCAGAACGGTGTGGCTGTCAAAGGGTAGCATCAGCAGACGCTACGTCGTGCCGGGGCTGAGTGCCCAGGTGCGCATGTTGATGCACAATGCATCCCTGGGTGAATCCGGATTCGGGTCACCGTTGCTGAACGAATGTGGTGAGATTGTGGGCTTTAGTGTCTCCTCGCCGGGTGACGCAGCCGGCGTTGCCTATGCGATGCAGGGCGGGTCCCTGGGTTCACTACTGACTGAGCAGAATCTCAATATCAAAACTGCGGGCGGCAGTTGTCTTTCGGCCATAGCACAAGCTCGACAGAGTGCCGAGCAGGCTTCGGAAAGTGCCAAGGAAGCCAAAGACGAAGCCGACAAAGCCATGCTAAAAGCCAACGAACTGGCCCGTCAGCTATCCGACGTAAATAAGAAAAACGACAACCTGCTGCAACAGACCAAAACTGCTCAGAAGAGGGCAGGCCAAGCGATCACGGATGCTGCCGCCGCAGCCCGGGCGGCACAGGCAGCCCGGGAGGAAGTGACCCGACGCAGCAACGAGATCATGGCGGAAACCAAGGCAGCCTTGACAACGATGCAGTCGGAATACTCTGAACGTGAACAGAATCTCAACGCGGCCCTGGCCGATCAGAGAAGCAAGGCAGAGATGGCGGAGAAGGTGCTGCTCGGCGGCCTTATTGGGCTCTTTGTCCTCTTGGTGGCCGCTGTCTTCTATCTGTCAAAACGGGATGTGAATCCGAAAGTGCATGGACCTCAGCTTGAATCCCCAAGCACAGAGATGCAGAAAGCCAACCTATCCGAATATGTTCTGGATGGTGAGGACAGGGATGGGGTACGTTATCTTCTCAGGATCTCTGCAGATCAACTGGTAACGGACGAGGGTGTCGTGATTGGACGAAACCCACCCGATTCACCTTATGTGATCAACCACAGTGATGTATCGCGCCAGCACATCCGAATGAAACTGCGCAAAGATCGGCTCTTTATCGAAGATCTGGATACTACCAACGGCACCACCATAAACGGTCAGTCGATCGACCAGAAGGGCTTGATCACCATGAACAACGGCGATCAGATCATCATGGGATCGGTCGTGCTGCGCTTGCGCACGATCTGAGAGAGATCCACTTAACCCCCTCAGTGGTACGGTTATCAGGCCGCGGTTCGTGCCCAGCGCCTGATCGATAACTCTTGACGTGACTTGAAACCAAACAGTTGCTTTGCCGGTCTCTGACAATAACGGTGGATCATTGGGGGTGTCCGTGTCTGCTTGTCAGGCGAGATCTGCCATTTGGATCAACAAACAAGGAACTTAGAATTAATCGGCTCTGTTACACTGTGCGATAGCTGCATGGGCATTTTGTGACACCGGCTTCGGTCGGATAATTGAGATAAGTGAATATGACTGTCTTAGGGGATGTGGGTTCACGCAATACAGATACGCCCGTTCAGGGAGTCGTGATCCGATTTGCCGGTGATTCCGGCGACGGCATGCAGCTCACCGGAACGAATTTCACCCAGGCTACCGCCCTCTATGGCCACGACCTGGCTACATTCCCCGATTTCCCAGCAGAGATCAGAGCTCCTGCGGGCGCCACGTTTGGCGTATCGGCATACCAGATCTATTTTGGCTCAGATGACGTCACAACGGCTGGTGACGAGTTGGATGTGTTGGTGGTAATGAATCCCGCCGCGCTGGTTACCAATCTGCAGGATCTGGTAGAGGGCGGGTTGATCATTGCCGATAGCGGTGCCTTTACTGCAAAAAATCTCACCAAAGCGGGATACGAAGCCAATCCGCTCGAGGATGAGTCCCTGGATGGCTATCGCGTCATCGATATCGATGTCACCAAGCAGGTGTTGGAAGCGGTAAAACCCTTCGGTCTGAGTAAAAAGAATTCGATACGCTGTAAGAATATGTGGACCTTGGGCCTGATCATGTGGCTGTTCGATCGTGATCGCACTGAAACCATCAACGGACTGAACCGCAAATTTGCAGCCAAACCCGCTATGGCTGAAGCCAATATCGCCGCTATCAATGCGGGCCACGCCTATGGTGAGACGGCAGAGTTGCCCGCCGGCGTCGAGGTGTACAAGATCCCCAAAGCGGATCTTCCGGCGGGGGTATATCGCAACGTGAACGGCACTGAAGCACTCGCCTGGGGTCTGCTGGCAGGAGGTCAATTGGCGGATCTGGATATTCTATTCGCGTCCTATCCCATCACGCCGGCGACGGCGCTGCTCCACGCCCTTTCCAATCACAAGGAATTTGATGTAATGACCTTTCAGGCGGAGGATGAGATCGCCGCGGTCTGTGCAGCTATCGGTGCCTCTTTCGCTGGCACGCTGGGCGTGACCTCCAGTTCAGGTCCCGGCATCTCCCTGAAGGGAGAGGCCATATCCTTGTGTAGTGCAGTCGAATTGCCGCTGGTCGTGGTCAATACGCAGCGCGGTGGCCCCTCCACAGGATTACCCACCAAGACGGAGCAGTCCGATCTTAATCAGGCCCTGTTTGGCCGGCACGCCGATGCCAGCATGCCGGTCATTGCTGCCGCTACGCCGGCAGACTGTTTTGATATAGCCATCGAGGCGGTGCGCCTGGCGACCAAGTACATGACCCCGGTGATCGTCTTGAGCGATGGCTATCTTGCCAATGCATCGGAGCCCTGGAATCTTCCGGATTTTCATCAGTATGAACCGTTTCCTGTCAACTACCATGCAGACGCTGAAGGATTCACGCCCGCCAAGAGGGACCCTCTGACGCTGGCAAGAGTTTGGGCCAAGCCGGGAACCGCTGGATTGGAACACCGCATAGGCGGCATCGAAAGGGACTCGGAGACAGGTGATATCTGTTACGAACCAGCCAATCACCAGAAGATGACCGATATCCGTAAAGCCAAGATCGATGGCATTGCCGGGGACATTCCAGCGCAGCAGGTCATCCTCGGTAACCCGGGCGGCAAACTTGCGCTAGTGGGGTGGGGATCCACGTTCGGTCCGATCCATGGTGCCGTGCGACGAGCAAGTGAGCAGGGCAGGGATGTTTCCCATATACACGTACGCTACATGTGGCCATTGCCCGCCAATCTGGGTGAGTTACTGGCATCCTATGAGCGCGTGCTGATACCGGAGATGAATACCGGTCAGTTCGTAAACCTGGTGAGATCCCAGTATCTGATCGATGCCAAGGGACTCAATAAAGTATCGGGCCGTCCCTTTAAGATCAGCGAGATCGAGCAGGCCATTGAATCTGAATTGGAGCGGTGCCCATGAGCGTTGTCACGGATCGGAAACTGTCAGTCAAGGACTACGCCTCAGATCAGGAAGTAAGATGGTGTCCCGGATGTGGCGACTACGCCATCTTGAAAACGATCCAGAAGCTGCTGCCGGAACTGGGGGTGAAAAAGGAGAACCAGGTGTTTATCTCCGGCATTGGCTGCTCCTCCCGTCTTCCTTATTACATGGACACGTTCGGTTTTCACACCATTCACGGCCGAGCCCCTGCTGTGGCCACCGGGGTCAGGCTGGCCAATCCCGATCTGGATGTATGGGTCATCACAGGTGATGGCGATGGCTTGAGTATCGGTGGTAACCACATGATTCACGCCCTGCGCAGGAACGTGAATATGCAGATCATCCTGTTCAACAACGAGATCTATGGATTGACCAAGGGCCAGGCTTCACCCACTTCAAAGGTGGGAACAATATCCCCTTCGACGCCGGACGGGTCCGTCGACATGCCTATTTCGCCTTGTGGACTGGCGCTGGGGGCAGGGGCCCGATTCGTAGGGCGTTCTATCGACACCGAGATGAAACAACTGTCTGCGGTGATATCAAGGGGTTACCTGCACGATGGTTCATCCTTCATCGAGATCTACCAGAATTGCCCGGTCTACAACGATGGCAACTTCGACTATCTGAAAGACAAAAAGCTGGCTGCCGATGCGCAGGTGGTGGTTGAGCATGGCAAGCCCTTGCTATTCGGCAAGGCGCGGGACAAAGGCCTGCGCTTGAACAGGGACAACTTTCGCCTGGAAGTGCTGAACCTGGGGGACGACGGTGTCAGTGAAGAAGATATTCTAATTCACGACGAGACCAACAAAGGATTGGGTTTGTTGCTGTGCGAAATGACGGCACCCGACTTCCCGGTTGCCGTCGGCGTTATCTACTGCAATCCTGGCAGTGCTTACGTGCAGGATGTATATAAACAGAGAATCGATATCCGCTCCAACAAATCCAAGGGTGACATCAATAAGCTACTGCAAAGTGGCAACACCTGGACGGTCAAATGAGGCAGCGACGCTAAGGATTCGCTTCGCGTCACCAGCCACCTGCTACGCCAAAAGAATTCCTCCCAAGCCAACGGTCGCCCAACAGCGGCAAGACAGACTTGCGCCAACAGCCAGCCGATATCCCAGAGACTGAATCTGCACGACACATGTTACAAACGCAGCAGAGATCATTTATTCTTACGGAGACTCATTGCTGAGTGCTGGAAATCCGATCTCACTGGGAGTGACAAAAAATGCCTGAAACATATGAACCGACTTGGTCATCGCTGCGAAACCATACAACCCCGGCCTGGTTACGTGAGTCAAAGTTCGGCATCTATACCCACTGGGGTGTCTACTCCGTCCCGGCCTGTGGCCCCAACGGCACCTGGTATGCGCACAACATGTACCGGCCTGGGAACTCACAATACCAGCATCACGAAAAGACCTATGGGCCGGCGTCGGAATTCGGCTACAAAGACTTTATTCCCATGTTCACGGCCGAGAAATTCGACGCGGCAGAGTGGGCCGAATTATTCAAGTCATCCGGTGCCGCCTTTGCCGGACCGGTAGCAGAGCACCACGATGGTTTTTCCATGTGGGACAGCCAGGTTAACGAGTGGAATGCCGCCAGAATGGGGCCGAAGAGGGACATAGTGGGTGAGTTGGAAAAAGCCATCCGTGCTGAGGGGATGCGCTTTATGATCGCCCTGCATCATGCCGAGCAGTGGTGGTTCTATCCCCACTGGCGCTCGGACTGCGACGTGTCCAATCCTGAATTCGCGGGGCTGTATGGGCCGATGCACAATCTCGATGGACTGCAGAAGGGATCCATCCCACCGGAACGAATGCGGGAGTGGTACTGGCAGGACCGACCGACCGAGGCATTTCTGAATTTCTGGCGCAGTAAGAGCCACGAGTTGATCGAAAACTACCGACCCGATCTGATCTGGTTCGACTTCGGCATAAACTTCGTGCTGGAGGAGTACCGCAAGGAACTGCTGGCCCATTACTACAACAAGGAAACTGAGTGGGGCCGAGAGCTGGCGGTCACCTATAAAGGTCACGACCTCGGCACCGGCTCGGCCATTATCGATTATGAACTCGGCCGCATGGACAATCTGACCTACTATGACTGGATCACGGATACTTCGGTCGATGATCAGGGCGCCTGGTCGTATGTACCGGACGCAGCCTTCAAGAAGGTCAGCACGCTGGTCCACAATCTGATCGACAACGTGAGCAAGAATGGTTATCTGCTCCTCAATGTTGGACCGAAGCTGGACGGTACCATCCCGGAAGGAGCCAAGAAGTGTCTCACCGGCATCGGCAAGTGGCTGCAGGTTAACGGGGAAGCGATTTTCGCCGCCGAGCCCTGGCTATCCTACGGGGAGGGGCCGACGAAGATGGAAACCAGCGGCATGTTCAGTGAGCAGCGGGAGGTCGAATACACTGATGAGGATTTCCGCTTCACCTGCAGAGGTAATCTGCTCTATGCCACATGCCTCGGTTGGCCTGGCAAGCGGGTGACGATCCGCTCCATGAAAAAACTGTATCCCGGTGAAATTGAGTCCGTCAGGATGCTGGGTGTGGATGCAGAACTGAATTGGTCGGTCACCGAAGAGGGACTGGAGATAGATCCACCCGGCGAAAAGCCTTGTGAAGAAGCATTCGTTTTCAAGATCACGCGCAAGAACCCGTTTTGAGCGGGCTACAATACGCGTTATCATGGCCAACGTTAACGTATCCATTGAGCTAAGGAGAACGATATGGGATTTGCATTATCCGACATGCAGTTGACCAGCAGTGCATTCGATCAGGGCGGCGCCATTCCAGCTAAGCACACAGGGGAAGGTGAGGATGTTTCGCCGCAGTTGGCATGGAGCAATGCTCCCGACGGGGCAAGTTCTTATGCTGTTATCTGTCATGATCCGGATGCACCGCTCATCACCAAGCAGGGCACATATGGATTTGTCCACTGGGTGCTCTATAACATAGCTGGTTCAGCAACCAGCTTGGCTGAGGGGGCTGACGAACACACTAAGGGAAGCAATGACTTCGGTAAACAGGGTTATGGTGGACCCATGCCCCCCAACGGTCACGGCAAGCATCAATATTACTTCTGGGTGTTGGCTCTGAATGAAGAGCTGACATTGGAAGGCGGGCTGACGATGGGGCAGTTGCTGGAGCGGATAGAGCCCAATGTCATAGGCATGAACCGGCTGGTGGGCAGCTACCAGCGCGCCTGATACAACTGGTTAGAACACGACGAATCTAAGTACCAGACTGGCCATAACCAGTTGGAAACAGAAGATAGCCGCAATCAAGATCTTGACTATTTTACGAGGCTGAATTCTGGGATCCAGATGCCTGGCTTGTAGCCACAGGGTTGCCCCGCTCTGGATCGGCAACATCAGCGCGGCCGTCACAGCCCCGATGGTCACGAGAAATACCGGATTGGGTATGGCCACATAGCATAGAAGGCCAAAGAGGGGCGCACAGATGACGTAACCGCGCGTCCAGGCCTTTCGAGTTGCCAGGTTGCTTCTCGGGAAGAACCCCAGTTCAATCAGGTAGTCGGGTATAAAACGCCCGCCACCACCTACCCCGGACAGGGTTGTCGAGAACAGAATGAAAAACGCGCCCACGCCGAAGACCCATAGCGACCAGCCACCAAGGGTGGCGGTAAACATATTGGATAGAACCGATATAGTCTCCAAACCGTCGGGTTGTTCGCCCATGGCGTTAAGGACGCCGGCACCAAGCAGATAAAATGGAATCGTGGCGCAGGTCAGGATAAGCAGTGTAGCCCACACGTCGAGATGCAAAACTTTGATCCACCCTTCTGCCCTTCGTTGCCAAGCCGGATGTTCGCGATCATGCCCGATATAGCCCGGATATCCTTTTTCGATACACCAATAGGTATAGGCAGATGTTTCCCCGGAATTGACGCCGGTATATCCGTAGACCGCCAGTGCCAGCACCAGGTACTCCAAGGGGAATTCAAACGTCAGGCCGCTGGCGATGTCGGCGCTGGACATGGAGAATTCGGTGAACTGCATCATCGTCGCACACACCAGTGTACATGCGGTGAAACCGACCACTAATCCCAGTAGAATCTTCTCGAGAGTGGGGTAGGACCCGGCGGCGAGAATTCCCGCCGTGGCAATTGCTACCAATGCAGTGGACCAGGTTGAAGGCATCTGTGGAATAAGCAGGGTCAAGGACTGACCGGCGCCGCCCAGGATGCCGCTCAGACCCATGATGCCCGGTATGAATGCGATCAATCCCACCCATATAGGCCAGGCCACGGGACCGTTTGGACCGGGTATTTTTCCAGGTAGGCGATTGAGAGCACGAAGATAGGTGTCTCCGGACACGATGATGTAACGGCTTAATTCCGCCTGCACCAATGACTTGATCCAGCAAGAGACCAGGACCCACCACAGCAACACGAATCCGGCGGCAGCGCCGAGGCTTGATGTCAGTATTATCTCACCGGACCCCACGATCGAACCGGAGATGATGATGCTGGGTCCAAGGTACTTCAGTCGACCTGTGAAACTGGTAGGGGCTTCACGCGTACCACCTTCCGGCATCGTGTACGGGTCGGGACTGGCAACGCCCATGGGTTATTCTGCAGAGATTGTTATTCTGATTAGCTGGCAATCGCCAACCATAACATCCTACTGCTGCTGGCCGCAACCCCTTTATCAGCCCGTTTATCACTGCGCGGTCAATGGGCAAACATTGCCATCGGATCGTAGCTGACAGTCGCGAAGAAAAGAGGGTATACATACGCGCACCGAGAGAAATTACATAGTGTCAGCGTCTGGGTATGACGCTATCGGGAACCGTTGTCCCAACCAGCTGTTTTTGAAAACGGTATGTTTCGATGCCGGCGTGCAGCCACTTTGCCCATTTTCATCTTTGTGGCTGTAGCTGATGTACGCCCGATAGCGTGATGGAGCCATTCTTGTGGAGTGACGCAATCAGTAGTCGGTATTGAAATTCCTATCGTGCCATTTGCAGGTCGATGTGGGACGTTGGGCCATTCTATTACAATCAGATCCAAAGGCTCCCCCAACGGGGCTAGTCATTTGCCCCCGGTGCGGTCCTCGCAGATCTAGAATATACGAGAAGAATACCAGCTAAAGCATTGAATCAAAAGACGTATCCATACGATGTCAACAGACAACACGCATCTCAGTAAAGGACCGGAGCTGGACGTGGTACTGCAATCCATCGCCGACGCCATCAGGGCGTGTCTTGACTATGGCGAAGAGAAGAACGTAAGAGAGCTTTGCATCGATTTATCCTTTTGTGACTTGAAATGATCTCCCTTTCGCGGCGGATCAACGCCAGCGAGTATGAGTTCCTCGTGCTGGTGCTCGAATTCGATATTCGCCAAGGGTGGAAGGCGTATCTCTTCAACAACTGTGCTGAGTGGCTCAACATGAAGTGTGGAATTGCGCCTGGAACCGCCCGCGAGAAGGTACGCGTTGCGACGGCACTGTTCGATCTGCCCAAAACATCCAGCGCCTTTGCTGAAGGGAAGCTTTCCTACTCCAAAGCACGTGCACTGACGCGTGTCGCTGATCCATACAATGAAGAAGAACTGTTGGAATACGCTATACCTGCCACCGCCTCGCAGGTGGAAGCATATAGTCGTAGCCTTCGAAATGCGAAGCACAGGATATCTACGGATGATGTAAATCGTATTCACAGATCACGCTATTTAAGCTGTTACAATCATGCAGATGCAGTGCGATCATCAGTGCCGAGTTGACGAGGGAAGCGGCAGACCTTGTTATGAAGGCCATTGAGATCGCGACCACTGATCAGCAAGAGAGTGGCGATTCAGAAAATGAGGATTCTTTGTTCGCACGACAGGCAGATGCACTGGTTGCGATGGCGCAGAGCTATGTTGCGGGCGGAAGTGAAAAGACCACTTCATCTGCTGATCACTACCAGGTGGTGGTCCACGTTGATGAATCGGCTTTGCGAGATCAAGGTGGCAAGAGTGATCTGCCAATAGAATCCGTACGCCGCCTAAGCTGCGACAGTAGCCTGGTTACTGTGACCGAAGATGAACGTGGTGACCCACTGAATGTGGGGAGGAAACACAGAGTAGTTTACCCTCAACTGAAACGAGCGCTGTTGAGCCGTGACAAGTGTTGCCGCTACCCAGGCTGCACTCATGAAAAGTGGCTTGATGCGCATCACGTGATGCACTGGGTCGATGGGGGAGAAACCAGCCTTGCGAATACGCTCATGCTCTGTACCAGGCATCATCACTATTGCACGAAGAGGGATTTACCATTCACAAGAACTTCGAAGGTATATGGTACTTCAGACATGGCAACGGAAAGATTATGCCGGAGGGGTTGGTGTATGAGCCAACTATGTACGATGCGTCGGGACGGCCATCCGGTGATGCGTTTGTCGATCAGGACTATGTACGTGAACCGGCGAGGACCTATTCGATACGTCCTGTCTTTGACGGAATATATACGGATTCACATGTAGCGTTTGCCGACGTCGTCAGCTCTGGCGTTGAATCATCCGGCATCCGCAAGTTGATGATCTCTTCTGGCGTCGGCGAGCGAACCGGCACATTCTGTTTCAGATGCTAGTAGGTGGAGTAAGCCTGATATCTTGATGTCGAAACGGTTAAAGAAGTGAATTCAGGTTATAGCAATCAGATGCACACACGGACACATACATAGTCGTGTGGAGATAGAACCCTAGTCTGGAGGAACAGATGTCCTTTACCAATCCCGAAATACAGATCAGCGATCTGCCATCATTCGAGGATATCTCCTACAACGACCTCGCCCCAGCATATGCCCGAGTCAATGCGACAGTTGTCTTTGTCATCGACACGCTGTTAATGTTGGGACTCCTGGCTGCGGCGCGGTTGAAATTTCCGGATCTGCCGACTGTCCTGCAGGCAGTCGCGATATGTCTCGCACTGGTGCTGGTGGCATTGAGCACCGTATTCAGCTGGTATGCCGCCCGGGCCAAACGGTATGCCGTAAGAAAGCACGACCTGGCATTCGAATCCGGGTTGTTCTGGAAGTCTCAGACGATTCAGCCCCTGCGGAGAGTGCAGCATGTTGAAGTGGCGCGGGGACCAATCGACAAGCGCTTCGGGATCGCCCACGTCAGGCTGTTCAGCGCCGGGAGTGGCGCTGCCAGCTTTACGATTCCGGGATTGCTGCTCGCCGACGCCGAGCAACTGCGCGAGTTTGTCCTAAGCTACAAGGATTCCGCGTGAGCCTCGACTTCGTGGCTCCGGTGTCGCCAGATTGGATCAGGCTATCTGGCTGGTCAGTACTGCATAACATCGCGCGGACGTTAACGAAGCTTGTCAATAACCTCGTTGCTCTGATTCCGCTGGTAATCGGCCTGTTGCAGTTGGATAGCATGCTCATGATCGGGTTTGTGGTGCTGGGATTAGTCTCAATGATCGTCCTGCATGCAGTACTCACGTTTCTCTTCTTCTCCTATCGGATCACTGACGATAGTGTGTTGGTGCGAGAAGGAGTGGTCTTCAAGAAACAGCTTGATTTGGCGTTTATCCGGATCCAGAACGTGACTTTCGAACATCCGTTCTATTTTCGCCCCCTAGGGCTGGTAACCGTGAAGATTGACGGTGCCGGGTCCTCCGGGGAAGAGGTCTATCTTTCCGCCCTTGAAGCCGAGGCAGCACAAGCGATTCGTCGTGAGATCCTGGCTCGTAAGGCTGCTTTCGCTGATCAACTCACGGCAGATGCGGATGAGTATAGCATCGCACCCATGGCGTCCGACGATCAGGGCGAACTGCTGATAACCCGGAGCTTGCCTGACCTGGTCTTGGCTGGCCTGACGAACAATCGAGCCTGGATTATCCTCGGTGGCTTCGCCGCTGTCTTTGGTCAGTTCAACGACGTGGTGTTCGCCTTATTCACCAGCTGGGGATTCGACGTAAGGGAGATCGTCGAACACCAGACCACTGGAGGACTGATTCTGCTGTTTCTGTCGTCGTTGATTTTGAGCGTCATTATCGTCGCTGCGCTGTCAGTGCTTGGGGCGATCTTCTCGTATTACGATTTTACGCTGCACGGCACGAGCAAGTCGTTTACGGTACGGCGGGGCTTATTTACCAAGCACGAGATACACATGCAAAAGTCCCGCATACAGAATATCTACTTTCGCCAGGATTGGCTGGATCGGGTCCTTGGCCGGGTAAACTTGATTTTCGAACAGATATCCCACGGTGCTAGTCGCACTGGCCGACTTCGACAAGGGGCCACCGACAAGAAGTTGCTGGTGCCAACCATCACCGAGCCCCAGGCCCTGCAATTGAGTCGCACCGTGCTGCCTCTCGTGGACTTCGAGGCGCTTCAGTTCACTACCAGCAGCAAGCGATACTTCTTCAAGAAAGCTGCCATCTGGAGTTTTGTCTATCTTGCAGTCGGGACCTCCCTTGCCTCCACGTTTTTCGATCAAGGTTGGTGGGTATTGGTCCTTCTACCACCCGTCTGGTGCCTGCACCTGGTGAAGCTGTTTGTGCAATGGAAGCGCAAGGGAATCGCGATCGATGGTGACCTGGCAGTTATTCGTCTGGGGTTCATCGGCATCGACTATATTGTGATCCCGGCCCACAAGCTGCAGATCGTTTGGTACACGCAATCGCTGCTGATGAAACGTCATGACCTCGCCAGCATCGGCTTGAAAGTTGCCTCTCGTGCTGCGCAGATGCCCTTCATCAACGGGCAGGTTGCACGCCAGGTGATCAACTACTGTTTGTATCAGACAGAGTCGACCGATAGATCCTGGATGTGATCTTGATGTTCTGCACTCCTGGACCCTTGCCTTTTGCCTTTCACGTGGCGCCTGAGTACTATTGACCGCTCGTATCTGGGGATTCGGTATGGAGAGGCCATTTCCGGCATATAAAGGTGAACAGCCTTACATTTTTGTGAGCTATGCCCACGAAGATGCAGAGCTGGTTTATCCCGAGATTATGCGCCTTAAAGAGCAAGGATTCGAAGTCTGGTACGACGAAGGCATCAGTCCGGGGTCCACCTGGCGGGATGAGGTGGCACTTGCGCTGACTCAGTGCACGGTATTCCTCTACTACGTCACGCCTCGAGCAGTGACCTCCTCGAATTGCCTAAAGGAGGTGAACTTCTGTCTGTCGAGAGAGCGGAAGATCCTGGCGGTTCATCTGGAAAACACCAACTTGCCTGCTGGTCTCGAACTCAGCCTGAGCGATATGCAGGCGATTATCCGTAACGATCATTCGAATCAGGACTATCAGAATAAACTGTTCGACAGATTGAGGTCGCTGTTGCCAAGCGTCGTTGAACCGATACCACTACCAGCCAATCGATCTGTTGCCGAACCCGCCTCTGACGAAAAATCCATCGCCGTGCTGCCCTTGGAAAACAGGAGCAATGATCCCGACAATGAGTATCTCTGTGATGGTATATCCGAAGAGTTGATCAATGGCCTGACGAGGATAGAGGGTCTCAAGGTAGCCGGAAGGATCACGGCGTTTGCGTTCAAGAATCATGATGCCGATATTAAAGCCATGGGTGAAAAGCTGGCGGTGCAAACGATTCTAAGCGGTAGCGTGCAAAAGTCGGGCAATCGAGTGCGGATCAGTGTTCAACTCCAGGAAGTCAGCAGTGGTCGAAGCATATGGTCGGAACGATTTGATGGAACCGTGGACGATATATTCGAGCTTCAGGATGACGTGGCAAAAAAGGTGATCGATGCGCTGAAAGTCGAATTGGGACCAAGAGACTTGGCGACGGTGATTGATGTAGGTACAACAAACATCCACGCTTACGACAGCTACCTATTGGACATGCATGAATACCGGAAGCTATCGCGCCGAGACCTCAACCACGCGGCAAAGCACTTTGAAACTGCCTGCGAACTGGATCCTGGTTTTGCCAGTGCCCTTGGGCAACTGGGCTGGTCTTACCAATACCTGAATCTGGCATTTGGCGAAGAGGAACTCGCGGAGAAAACTCAGGAGGCATTTGCTCGAGCGGAAGCGGCCGGATACATGCACAGGATCTACCCCTGGCCGGAGATCAAACGCATGATCAATCCGGAGCTGATGCCGAATGAAAGACAGCTTGCCGAGGAGGCATGCGAGAAGATACGCGATCCCGATCCTGCGTGGCGATTCTTTGAGTACATCCAACTCGGGGACCGACTGAGTCGAGTCGGATTGTTCCAGGCTGTTTTGCAGTTTAACGAATTGTACCTGGCCGCCAGTGACTACTCGCTGGGCGAGACCATTCAGATGGACCGCAAGTTCATGTACCCGCTAGGGGCAGCGGGACGTTACGAGGAGGCAATCGGCAAATGGTCCAGATTGCTGGAACTCCAGCCCGATGATCCCATTGTGCAAGGAGATCGGGCGCTTCTGTTAGTCCGCACGGGCCAATACTCAAAGGCTGAAGAGGATCTGAAGATCATCAACAGTGTTTGGCGCAAGAATTTTCCGCAGTTTTACTCTCTATTCTGGCGGGGCGACCTCGATGCTGCCAGAGAGTACTTCGATTGGCTGGATAGCAGAAGGAACTTCGACAACCTGTACAGAACCTATGGCCGATTCATGCTGGGAGATATAGACAAGGGCCTCGACCTTCTGGAGCAGGCGCCAGATGAGACGACTTACGGGGTGGCCGGCTCACGGCTGCGGTTGAGCTGGTGGTGTCCTCAGTCAGTTGTTGCGGAAGTGGCGCAGCATCCTCGTTATCAGGAGCTCCTGAAAGAGAGGGGTTATGATGAGTCCTGGCAAGCCCAACTCATTCAGATGGTCAATCAGCTTACCGACATTACAGGCATTCAGATTCAGTTGGACTCAGAATACTGGCCGTAAGGAAGTGTTTCTAACAGTGAGTGCATTGAGGGCTGGTTAGGATTAGTTACAAACACATCTGCCAGATTGTCGGTGATACTGGAAGTCGTTTCTCAGGACTGTTGTCCGGAAGGAACTAACGACTCCGTCGATCCATTGGAATCACCAACCACTTCACCCAGCGCCCGCGCCCGCTCAAGCCGCGTCTCCTCATCCTGCGGCAGATAACGGCGCGCCATGATCAGGCAGAAGACCGTGACCAGGAAAATCAGCATCGACAACGCGATCGCCAATCGCAACGCCTCGCCATCGCTCATGCCCGCCGCCATAAACCGGTCGCTCATCTGCCCCATGACATAAGGGCCAAGTGCCAGACCGACAAAGGTGGTGACCAGAATGTAATACGCGCCAGCTATGGCCCGCATGCGTGGCAGGACGAGGTCGTTTGCAGTGCTTGGTGGCACCCCCGCCCACATTGAAGAAAACAGGGTGAAGAAGAAGCTCATGACGTAGGCCGTAGTGAGACTGTCCGTGTAGATCATCCAGAGCGCAGCAGGCGTCATGGTGATGATGCAGATGTATCCGATCAGAATGCGTCCGGCTGCTACACGGGTCTTGAGCCAATCTGCCAGCATGCCCCCGAGCGTGGTACCGATAAGGCCACCACCGGCAGAGGCGAGGCCTATGTACAGACCCACCTCCGTAGCACTGACGCCATGCAGCCGTATCAGGAGCGGTGCCGTCCAGAAGCCGATGCCATACATGACGAAGGCGATGCTGGGGAACGCGACCAGCGTATACATCAGCCCCTTGGATCTGAAGATCAACCCGAACGTGACTGGGTCGCGGGTCCGCAACGTCTGTGCCCATGTGAAAGACACGTATACGCCAATTCCGAGGGCGATCCACTGTGCAACGCTGCCGGTAAGAAGGATGAGTAACCAGGCGACGATGACAATGGCGAGTAAAGCAACGCCGTTGACCGCCATGGCCCTACGATCACCCATCAAGCCGATCAGATTGAACGGCGGTATGACGGCAGCAAACTCATCGCGAAGGACCCGCATCGGCTCGGGATGGGTCTCGGCAATAAGACCCTCACTGATACCGCGTACCGGTTCGCGCAAAGTACGTACCCACAGTGCCATCAGAATTCCCGGCCCACCCACCGTCATAAACGCCACATGCCAGCCTTTCAGGCCAAAGGGCGCATCGGCCGGGTTGGGATACCAGGCGCTCCAGGTATCCAGAATGTAACCGCCGAGAAAGAGGCCGATGCCTGCTCCGATGAAGACACCTGCAGAGTAGATTGCGATAACCGTGGCACGACGTTCAGGGGGATAGTAATCTGACAGCAATGAATACGCTGCCGGAGACGCGCTGGCCTCGCCGATGCCGACCCCGATGCGACACGCCGCCAGCACCGGAAAGGAACGAGCCAGACCGGACAGCGCCGTCATCGCGCTCCAGACGACGAGACCACCGGCAATCAGGCTGCGGCGCACCCAGACATCGGCAAAGCGGGCCAGTGGAATGCCGAAGACGGCGTAAAACACCGCGAATACGGTACCGTACAGAAACCCCATCTGCGCATCGGTGATACTCAGGTCGGCTTTTATTTCCTCCGTGAGGATGGAAAGGATGTTGCGATCGATGAAGTTGAAGATATACACGATGACCAGAACGGCCAGCACATAGTGTCGATAAAGGCCACCCGTCTTGGGCGCGGTTGCAGAGTTCTCGGCCATTGGGCGCTCCCTTGCGGACGGTCCTTCGTTGTTGTGATTATTGGTGAACGAACCAGCTCGCTCTAGCCAGGAACCCGGGCCGTCAAAGGTCTTGGAATGCCCTGGAAGGGTGAATAGAACACGTTTCCAGCCGATTGGCAACGCCTGTTGCTGCAAGGTCAATCCCGTGCCAGACTGAATCTTGGTGGCAATTGACCTGCTCAGTTCACCGTGATACAAACATTTGTACTTCCAAATCGAGGATCTAACAAGATGGCCAATAAACCTCTGGACGAAGACGCTCTAAAAGCTTTCAGCTACAAAATCTGGAGCTACAAACAGGGCGAGATGGTCGCCATGATGATTCACTTAGGTGATCGGCTCGGGCTATACCAATCCCTCGATGGTGCCGGGGCAGTGTCTGCCCCAGATCTGGCCGAGACGACCGGCTACCACTCTCGCTGGTTGTTAGAGTGGCTTAAGAATCAGGCTGCCGCTGGAATTCTCGAGTACCACGATGGCGAACTTTTCGAACTGACAGATATTGGCAGTCGCGTAATGGCTGAGGATGACAGTCTGGAGTTCGCAACGGGTGCATTTGGCAAGCCGACGGATCCGGCCATCATCGACAAACTCGCCGATTCCTTTAAGACTGGATTGGGTCTCAGCTATCAGGATCTGGGTCCGTCGGGAGCGCATGGCACGGAAAGGATGTTAGGCCCCTGGACAAAATACGCTCTTCCCAAGATCGTGCCGGCGCTGGACGGTCTTGAAGACAGACTGAATGGCAGCTCGGCGATTGCGGATGTCGGTTGTGGCGCAGGTCTCGCCATCGCAACACTGGCAGAACTCTACCCCAGTGCGCAGTGTCACGGCTACGATCCCTCTTCTCATGCCATTGACATTGCCAACGAAAAAATAACAGATAGAGGATTATCAAATCTGGAATTCCACGTTGCCGGCGGAGAGCAATTGCCCACCACACCCACCTATGACTTCATCATCACCTTCGACTGTATGCATGATATGGCTCGCCCTGACACGGTCATAGAAGCGATCCGCAGGGCGATTAAACCCGATGGCGTGTGGCTGATAAAGGACATCAGGAGCCATGGTGACTTTCAGAGAGACATGAGAAATCCTTTTCTGGCCATGATGTACGGCTTTTCCATCACAGCCTGTATGTCATCGGCAATGTCGACAGCGGATGGACTGGGATTGGGCACGCTGGGCTTTAATCCTGATGTGGTTGAAGAGATGACTCGCGAGGGCGGTTTCAGTCAGTGCATTAGACACGATTTCGATGATCCCTCTAACTTCTATTATGAGGTGCGGATCTGAGACGCTACCACCTCTTGCTTGATGTTGGCGAGGCCCTCAAAAGAGTATCCACCAGACCAGCACCAGAACAGGGAGTAAAATGGCTATCCACAGTAGGTAGCCAAAGTTGAACGTTCTAATGTCTCGATGCTCATCGTGGATAAAGGAGTAGGGTCCCGGCCCCGACCGCAGGTAGCCTGGCTTGCCGCAGGTTTCTCCATTCACTTCCACGTCACAGAATCCATCATAGCCCGCCGGCGGCTCATCTGCATGATTGTCTTCTAGGTCCACACTACTATACTCGTTGGTAACCCCTACAGGCATCGTTCATACACCAGTTTTCCCGTTACGCTACGTGGTCCCGTATAAATTCCAGCATCTCGGCAACGCAGGCATCCGTCGCGGGTCCCGGCCGGTGAGCGAAACCGTGACCCACAGCCTGATAAAGGCTTAACTGCAAGCTGCCCCCCGCCAATTCATAGGCGCCCGCCAGGGTTCGGCTCATAAAAACCGGTACGTTCTGATCCAGTTCCGGCTGCACCAGCAATACCGGCGGCAAGCGTTGAAAGTCCCCTTCGAAGACCATCCGCTGAATGGATGCCGCGTGCATCGTTTGCTGACTGCCAAAATAGGCATCGTGTCCGCCGGCCAGGCGTTCCGGAATCCAATTGCCGCGATCACGGGGCGTGCTGGATTTGAAACTGTGAGCGTATTGGTATCTGGCCAGGGGATTGGTTACCGGCCACAGTGCCACCACACAATCGACGGCGGCGCTCGTCTCTTCATCGGACGCCAGAGAATCACCGATCATTACCCGTGTCGTTCGGTGCTGCGCAACATCGCCATTGAGCCCAACGAGAAGAGCGAGGTGCCCGCCACTGGAACTGCCTGCCAGGGCGATGCCGGAGGGGTCGACACCCAGTCTGCCGGAATTGCGTTTTACAAATCGAACGCTGGCAGCGATATCCGCGGTGGCAGCGGGGTGTTGATAGTCAGGTCCATGGCGAAAATCGATTGCCAGTACACCACAACCGGCAGCAGCCAATGCCTGATTGTAATATCGCCCGGAGAATCGGTCGCCTGAGTACCAGGCACCCCCATGGACCTCGATGATTACCGGAATGCTGGCGCCGTCAGGGACCTTGGGACGATACCACTGACCCATCAGTTCCAGCTCGCCGGCACTACCGTATACCAGTTCTTCCTCGGATACCTCATAGACCATTTTGGGTTCTCCCCATCCGCAGCAGGTCCAGCCTAGCATAACTCGCTTAGGATTTGAGCCAGGAAACAACGCTGCCTTAAATGGTTTATCATGGAGCGCGGAGCGAGACATCAGTGGGCATCGCATGCAATACAAGAATCTTGGCCAAACCGGCCTCAGAGTTTCCGTCGTAGGTCTTGGCTGTAGTGATATTGGTAGCCGCAGCGATGCGGCCAAGGCGAAAGAGATCGTAGCTGCCGCGCTGGATGCGGATATCAATTTCTTCGATACCGCTGACATGTACGGTCGAGGATCGTCTGAAGAGTATCTCGGCAGTGCACTCAAGGGCGTACCCCGCCAGGATGTCGTTATTGCTACCAAGTTCGGAATGCCCATGGGAAAAGGTGAGCTCATGCGTGGCGCTTCGAGAAGATATATCTATCACGCCGTTGAGGAGAGTCTGAAACGGCTTGGCACCGATTACATCGATCTATACCAACTGCACTGGTCCGATGCATCGACGCCGATCGAGGAGACACTGGCTGCTTTGGATGACCTGGTCGTCGCTGGCAAGGTTCGTTATATCGGCAGTAGTAACTTCACGGGTTGGCAGATAGCGGACGCCGACTGGATTGCTACCACAAAGCGCGCCAACAGGTTCGTCACGGCGCAGAATCCATACAGTCTATTGCACCGCAATATTGAGAGAGAAGTGGTGCCGGCCTGTCAACGATTCGGCCTCGGCATCCTACCCTATTTCCCGTTGGCGAGCGGTATGTTAACGGGTAAGTATAGTCGCGGTGAGTCGCCACCCGATGGTACCAGGCTGGCGTGGTGGAGTGATCGCGCCGCGGCTGAAATATCGGATCACAACTTCGATATCATCGAGAGTCTCACGCAATTCGCGCGACAGCGTGATCATTCGCTGCTGGATGTGGCGATGAGCTGGCTGGCTAACCTACCCTATATTTCGAGCGTAATTGCCGGTGCAACAAGCCCGGGACAGGTGAAGGCCAATGCTGCGGCTGCCGGGTGGCAACTGACGCAGGAGGAAATGCGGGAGATTGCCACCATAGGCAGTTGAGTGAGTTTCAGCGCTCTCCGGATGGCCCCCCTTGAGACCATCCGTGTCCGTTCAGGCTTGTCAGAAGCCTTGCGTTTCGGCGCTCAATACTAGCCAGGAACCTTCCTCTTTGACGAAGGTGTAGGTCTGGGTAAGGGAGAAGCCGCCACCGGCGATCTGCACCTGAGTGGCGGTTGCGGTGCCATCGTCATTGACGACAAGCTCAACGTTCTCAAGCGATATTTCCAGACCTTCAAGAAAACCGGATGCCTTGATCCCGGCCAGGCCCTCACGTACGGCCGCTTTGTTTGCGCCCTGGGAATCTGAATAGTTCTCAGAATAAAGCGCTACCAACCCGTCGATGTCCTGTGCCATCAGACTGTCCCTGACTGAATTCAACAACTCCGTCAACAGTGTCTCGTCACTGGGTCCGCCAGTGGTTTGGCACCCCAAGAGCGACAGCACGAACATGAAACTTACCCCAATTTTCAACATGGCCTTCATCGTTTGGAATCTCCTTTGCATAGTGAGCGCATCTTGCCACAGGGGATAGCCGCATTGGAAGCACAAACAGCCGACACATGCCGGCCCAGGATCAGATCGACTGGCCTATTCAGGCAGCTTGTTCATCAGGTCTTGGCCGAGCGCCTGTACCTCATCGACACTCAAGCCCAGACGTCGAACTTCACCCTCAAGCTGATCCAGGACATTGCGCAACCGGACCCGACCCGGGTGTTCCTTACTGGCGGAATCCTCCAGCCACTTATTGTAGGAAGGAGCTCTTTTCTCGCGGAACGCTGTACCACCTTCCCGTGCGTCGGGATGATGATCTGAAATCGCGGTCTTGGCGGCGATCTCGTCCAGTGATTGCTCCCAGCTCAGATCCCAGGCGTTATACACGGAGCGCTTGAGCAGACGCATCGACACCTGGGGTCCGTTGGCCAGCTCCGTGGCAAACGCCATGGTTCGCGTTTCCAACACGTCATCGGCGACCACCTCGTGCACAAGACCAAGCTGCAGACACTCGTCGGCACTGGCGATACGCTTGTTGATGAGAAAATCCAACGTCTTGGCGACCCCGATGAGCTGTACCAGCAGGTATTGACCCCCCTCGTCGGGTAGTAGGCCGAATCGCAGGGTGGCGCTGCCCATGCGCGAGCTTTGGGCAGCGATCCTGAAGTCGCAGGCGAGCGCCAGTGACATGCCGGTTTGGATCGCAACACCATTGACGGCCGCGACGGAAATCTTATCGCAGGACCGAATGCCCGTGTTCAGCGTTTGTGACAGGTGTCGCAATCCCTCGTAGGTGCCGATGTCCGAATCATGTCCGGGCGGGATGGGTGGCAACAGAGGATCGCCGGCGATATTTTTGCCCTGCCCCGAGATGTCGTCGCCGGCGCTGAAGGCCCGCCCTTCACCCGTGAACACCAGTACCCGCACGCCGTTATCCATCTGGGCTTGAACGATGGTCTCGGTGAGATCCCGTTTGATCGCTTGTGTCAGGCCGTTCAATCGTTCCGGCGTGTTGAATTGAATCCAGGCGATGCCGGGATCTCTAACTTCGACGTGAAACCCGGTGAAATTTCCTGTTTGCATTTTGTATCACCCCTTCTCAGCCAGCCAAAGAATCACTCAGTTCCATCTCCACTTTCAAAATTACCACGCAGTAACCGGACAAGCCAGTGTCGATTGGAGTGCTGGAATCAGACCTGTTCGTAGTTCTCACGCAAAGCAGGAATATAGGTCGGCGGACTGCGGTAGAGCTCGCCTTGGAGAAATCGTTGCCACTTGTCCTGGACGAGGGATTGCCGTTGCGCGAGGGCCTCTTGCATGACCTTGAAATCCGGGCCGTTACCAATCATGCGCACTGGATCCTGACTGGCTTGCCAGTGCTCAAAGCTGGCATAGCGCGTGATCATCATGACTTCATCATAGTCGTCATGCTCCTCGCCGATCGCAGGCTGTGGATAGATCAGTTGCCATATACCGATGCTTCGCAGGCCCATTTTATTGTTAACCGGCAGCACGCCGTTTCGTGTCAGCGAATCAAACTCCTCAAACGCGCCTTTGTTAATCTTCCAGCAGCACAGTTCGGCGATCTCTTGCCCCGGCACGGGAATGTCGTAGCGAACCGGCTTGCCTTCGCCTGAATCGTCTGTAGCAACGTCATATTCTTCGTCCAGACCGGGCAGATGGTAGGGCATGTCCTCGATCATGCTGCCCGTCATAAAGTAGGCGCCATCGGAATCCAGAACATATTGATTACGACGGGTCGCGCCGACGCTGGACAGGTCGAGCAGAGGACCGTCGCCCATCATGCCCATCGGTCGTCGGGTCTCTACCCAGTGTTCATAGCTCGCATAACGGGCCAATCGATAATTCTCGTCATAGTCCGCATGGTCTCCGCCCTGGGGATAGACGACCTTGAAGTCAGCGACGATGCGCGTGCCAAGCTTTTCGTATACGAGCCACACCCCCCTTTCGCTGGCCTCCTTGAAGGCCTGGTGATACCCCTTGGTCAGTTGGTAATGGCGAAGTACCAGAACTTCCTCGCCTGCTCTGTGTTCACCATTGCGACGGGCGTTGATCATCCAATCTCCTCGATTTGCTGTCTATTGAGTCCGTATTCATGCGTTCTGGAAACAAAACAGCGATTAGCTGCTTAGCACGTAAAGCGGTCATTATGGCCCGGTTCAGAATTTCAAGAGGTGGTGCGCTTGCGACTACCGCGCCTTCAAGTTGATTTGAAACTTGGCACCCGCATCCGTCTCGATATCGATATTGAATGTATCCGCGCTTGGGCGACTGTAGGTCAAGGTTTTCATGCCGCCCGCTTGGGTTGCTCTGAATCCCACCCGGTTTTCCGCCATCACATCGAGCTTCATGACTTGTGGCGCCTCGGTTCGCGGTGCAAAGCCGGGGTTCCATTGCTGAATGCGCAGCACCAGAGAGTCGTTTTCTTCTTCGATGACGATCAGTTCGACCATACTGGTCTTACCGTTACCGGTCATTCTGACCAGTGAGGCAATAGAGCCACCGATTGGCTGTATCCAGTTTTCTTCAAGCGTCTGCTGACCTGCGGGCCCGGCCCAGGAACCGGTCATCCAGGCGAGATCGCTGACGCTGGCTGCCTTCTCCGCTCTGGCGAAACTGGCAGTGACTGTAAGAAGGGCGAGCAGAATGGCACAGGAAAGCAGTTTTGACATGGGGGTCGCTCCACAGTTGAGTGTTTTTATTACAAGGAGAGACACCGGCAGCCGCTGCCTGGTGTGTCTCTACTCATTAGCTGTTATTGAGACACTATATCGCGCTGTCAGGCACTGTCAACATACTCAGCGTCCGGGTCTCCCAGTATAGGTCCGGATTCGTCTCTCATAGAATGACTGCTAATATCGTATAGAAGACGTTGTTAAGTCAGCTAACAGGGCTTTGCATTCCGGGACAACGCGTCCTCGAGAGACGCGCCGCGACTTTCATGCCAAGAAGGGGCGCGGAAGCGAGCCGCCGGAGAATCGCAACGGCCTCGCCGGCGGCGTGTTTTTTCCGACTCTGCAAGACCTCACCGTCAAACACCAGGGTGTGGACAGCATCGAGACGATACTGGCGAAGATGGCGTAGTGTGGAGCGTTAAGCTCCTATTCTGCGGATGATCTACAGTCCGTACTCTGTCCTGGCGATGATGCTGTCCTGCAGATCCTTGTGCAGATCCACAAAACGAGCGTTATAGCCGGCAACCTTGACTACCAGATCAGGGTATTCGTCCGGACTCTCCTGGGCAGCCCTCAGGGTATCTGACGAGACAACGTTTATCTGAATCTGGTCGACCCTTTGGTCGACGAACACCCGGATGAGGTCTGCGACTCGTTTGAAGCCATCGTTTCTGGCGAAGATGCCCGGATCCAATCTCATATTGAGGGTTTGTCCCTGGTTCATCTCCGCGTTGTTGACCTTGCCTACGGACATGAGAACCGACGTCGGACCATTCAAAGCGGTGCCCACCATGGGCGTGGTCGCTTCGCAGAGCGGTTCGCCGGCAAGCCTTCCCGAGGGAAGCGCGCCGACGCCCCTGCCGGCACCGATGTAACTTGCGCTCGGTACCTCGGAAAGTACCGAGCAACCACCGTATGTGCTCTTGTATTGCTTGGTCTCCTCGTTGACCACATGCGTTACCCAGGCGATCTGTTCATCGACATAATCGTCATCGTTTCCGAACTTGGGCGCCTGCAGACACATCTTGCCGAGTTCTTCATGGCCCTTGAAGTTGGCATCCAGCGCCTCACACAGCTGCTCCATGGTGACCGTCTTGTCATCAAAAACCAGCTTCTTGATGGCCGCCAGTGAATTGCCGGCATCGATTCGGCCCCACGTCTGAACTCCGTGAACGTTATAGCGAGCGCCTCCCTCCTCCTTGGCAATTCCCTTTTCAATGCAGTCTTCTACCAGTGCCGAGTTGAAGGCCTTTGGCTGCAACGCCCGTTCCGCCATGTGCGACCCAATGATTCCGTTGCGCAGCTGATGGGCCATCTGCTTCTTGAAGGCCTGCTGCAGTTCGTCGAACGACTCGAACTGCCTGGGGTCACCTGTGTCAATGCCCTTTTGCCTGCCGCTGCGGCTGGTGCCGTTGCCCAGCACCAGGTCCACAATGCCGGCAAGATTCAGGGGCGTGAAACTGAACCCCGATTCCATATCCGGTAACACCAGCTCATGGCAACCGGCGCCCGTTCCACATCTGGCCAGCGCCAGCGTTATCGGTGGGCCGTCCATGATCTCGTTGCGGGCCAGCAGACTTTCAATGCGCAGATCCTGATTGACGAACATGGGGTAGCCACCCCCCAACGCCGTCAACTGACACGCCTTGATCAGCAGATCGTCAGGCGTCTTGCTGTGCACCAGCAGTCCGAGGGTCGGTTCTGTCATTCCCGGGGTGTGCATCATGGCCTCGAGGAACATGTGCGACAGCTCGTTGGCGGCATCGGTTCCATCGGGTTTCAAGCCGCCCACATCGAGATGGTGGCCCGGCGTATGCGGCGTGTGGGTGCCATAGGATCCGGCATCCGAGCGCCATATCATGTAATACTGGGAATATCTCATGAACCAGCAGTCAATCAGCTCTTGGGCCTCAACCCTCGTGATCCTGCCGGCCTCGATGTCCTTTTCGTAGAAGGGGAACAGGTACTGATCGGGCCGTCCCGGGCCCATACCGGTAGCATGCTCATTGTCCAGGGCATGCAGTATGTGAATGAACCAGACTGACTGGACCGCTTCGTAGAATGTCCTCGCCGGGTGTGCCGGGACCCGATCGCATGCCGCGGCGATCTTCTCGAGCTCGGCCTTCCTGCCGGCGTCCGCTTCCTCACCGGCTAGCTCCCTGGCCCTTTCGGCAAACCTTGCACCGATCTCGGCGGCCGCCTCCACCGCCATGACGACTCCCTCAAGAAACGCCAGTTTCTTGAAATCTTCCGGGTCGGTGAGGTCGAGGCCGGCAAGCCTGTCCTCGGCATCCTGTTTCACCCCCAGAAGCCCTTTTTGCAGCACCTTCTCGTAGCCTGCTGTCCAGTGGGGGAGCGTAGCGCTATAGCCGCGATGTGCCTTCCAATAGGGCAGGATCTCCTCCCGCAGCTCTCGCTTGTCCTCCTCGCTGATTTGAAACGGTGTGATTTCCCGTGTACTGAGGGTATCCAGTTCGCTTTCCAACGACCGTGCCTGACCCGCGGAAAGATTCGAGCCACGTGGTTCACAGAATAGCCATCCCACGAGGGGCTCATCCGGGTAGATGTTGATCGGCATCTCTCGGACTATTGCAGCAAAGGCCTTCGCCTGGCGCGTTACCGTTGGTTCCCCTTCGGTTTCCTGCATTACCCGAGTTCTGATGCGGAGGATGTCAATGACGACCTTGTCTTGGGTATCCAGATACCCCAGCCTCAGCTTTTCGACTCTGGCTGTCGGTGCCATGGATACGACGTTGTCCCTCAATGTCTCTTCCGTCTTCAAAGCCTGTAACATTGAAAGTGCCTCCATTATGTAGGGATAAGACAGGGTAAACCTCCTTCTCCGAGACTGTCAACGCATCTTTGGACATGCGCGCCTCGCCAGGTCCTGGTCAGGCGTTGGCCCTGGGGCTCGGCTCGACCTGATAGGCTGCTGAACATCACAGCGAAAGTCGTAGAGATCGTCCTGCCTGAATACGACATTGGCAAACGACGCGATCACTGGGATTACGATCAGCAGGGACGGCATCAAACGGTATTGGTGAGGCGCACACTGTCATCCAATGTGATGTAGGTCACATGACGGAGTTGATTTCGGCAGGTGGTAACGAATCCTGGATATCTATTTGCAAAATGTCCTGGCAAGGGTATGGTGGTGGTGACGACATAGCTCACGGAACGAGTCTGTGCTGGCGGCAGTTGCCGGCGCAGAAAGTGTGTGTTTCATGACGAGTAATTACCAACGCTCCCGCGCATTACCGATGTTCGGCGATGGCTACATCCCGCCGGAACGGGATCGTCGCGTTGAAGATGATGACAGCGGCTTCGTCGATGTCATGCTGCTGTTGCTGCGTTCCTGGCCCTATATCAAACCGCAATTCCTGGGTCGTTGGTGGATTCCGGGCCGTGGCACCGAAGATCGCGTCGCCGACAGCATCGCCGCAGGCGGCTACAGTTTTGCCTATGCACCTTTTCTGGTGGCTGCGATCGCTGTCGCCGGGCCCTTGTTCGGTATCGTTCCGGCGTCATTGGATTGGCCCATGTACCTGCTGTACGTACCCATCGCAGTGATGCTGGTCTGTATGTACTGGATAGCGTTCGCCACCGGTAGCACGCCGCTTCCTGCGACGATCGGTGTGTTGCTCGGCGGCATCGGCGCCAACGTCGTCGCTACCTACGTGATCGACGGCTATGCTGATGGTCTTTATGCGGGGGCGGTGACGCTGGCCTGCATGGTCGGTTGGACCGTGCAGTACCGCAGAACCGAGGGCCGTTTCGAGTTTCGCATCCGTACCGGAACGCACCTCGTCTACTACTACGCCATCAACTTCGTGCAGCGCTTCCTGGCGCTCACGCTCGCCCTGATCATCGCCGACCTTCTAAATCAGAGTATCCTACAAAGCGAGCCCCTGGCGCCGGGGTTGGCGGATCTCTTGGGTCTGCCTGAATGGGGGCGAGCCTCGATCGAAGCGTTGACGAGGGAGCAGCGGTACGAGCTCACATGGCGTTACGCCTACATTATGCTGGGCGTCAGGCTGCTGCAGTACTCCCTGGGTATCGTCAGCGGCTACTACAACATGTGGATCATGCAGCGTATCAACCAGGACCTGCGCATTGCATTGCTGGAACGCTGGCATCAGCTCTCACTCACCTATCACAGCGATCACCGTACCGGTGATTCGATCTTCCGCATCTATCAGGATAGCGCCATGGTGACTGCCGTGATCGGTAATCTCATCGGTATCACGCTTGCCTCGATGAGCTACTTGACCTGTGTCGCCCTGGTGACGTTACTCAGCCCCTGGCTCGGGCTCTTGTCCGGTGTGCTCATCGCACCGGCGCTGATCTGGGCACGTTGGGCCATGCCGCGTATGCGCACACGTACGCTCGTGTATCGTGAGGCCACTTCGGACGTTACCTCAACGATCCAGGAAACATTTGGTGCCATCCGGCTCATCAAGGCGTTCGATGCCACCGATCGCGCTGAACGCCGTATGGAGGAGGATTCGGTCATCGCGTTCAATGCCGCCTATCGAGTGCGTGTGCTGATCGCATTGGTTTCGATCGTCATGTTTACCGTGGCGTCGTCGTTCATGATAGGTGGCGAGTTTTTGATGGCGTGGTGGGCCTATCAAACAGACCCCACGTTCGCCACGGACCTGATTGCGCTGATCGGTGTCAGCTTCGTGGTGTGGAATCTCGCCAGTTTCAGTTGGACCAGAGACCAGTTTCGCGAATCCAGTGGCGATCTACGCAAACTGTTGCGCGACTGGATGACGGCCCAGGACATGGCGATGGGTCTGCGTCGTGTGTTCGATATTCTCGACATCGAACCGGACGTCAAGGATCAATCCAACGCCGTGCCCATGACCGGATTCGGCCGAGAGATTCGCTTTGAGGATGTGCAGTTCGCCTATGAATCGGACCGTCCGGTGCTGGATGGTGTCAGCTTCACAGCACAGCCCGGTACGGTCACCGCCATCATCGGTCCTACCGGTTCGGGCAAAACCACCCTGATGGCGTTGCTGTTGAGGCTGTTCGAGGCCGACGCCGGATCGATTTCCATCGATGGCAAGGAGTTGCGTGCGTATCAGGTTGAGACCTTGCGCGGCAACATCGCCATTGCCCTGCAGGAGAACGTGCTGTTCGCACTGTCGGTACGCGACAACATCCGCTATGTCGCTCCGGACGCCAGCGAGAACCAGGTGCGCGAAGCGATGCGCATTGCCGCCATGGACGACTATGTATCGAGCCTACCCGATGGTCTTGACACGGTGTTGAGTGATCGTGGCGGAAAACTCTCCACCGGGCAGCGCCAGCGGCTCTCCATCGCCCGCACCGTGGTCCGGAATGCGCCTATCCTGGTACTAGACGAACCCACCGCTGCCCTGGATGCGCAAACCGAACACCGCGTCATGACCAACCTGGCCGAGTGGGTCCGGCAAACCGACGAACAAGAGTCAGTTGGAACGGAACGACAAACGGGTCGTGCCATCTTCCTCATCACCCACCGCATATCCACCATTCGCCGGGCCGACAACATTCTCTATCTCGATGGCGGCCGAATAGTAGAAAGTGGCACCCACGACGCGCTCATGCAACGCGAAGGTGGCCGTTACCGCGCCTTCGTGGAGACTGAATCCAATCTCAGCCTGGCGACAAAGCCGGTCAGTGACCATGTCTGATCTCGCCCAAGACATCAGGCCGCAAGACGATCTTAACGCTCGCTCCAGTGGGATCGACATCCATACCGACATCGATTACCGGGAAGCAGCGCGCATCATTGCACGGGGCGCGATGTACATCCGCTTCTTCGCCTGGCGTTACCTCGCCAAGTTCCTGCTCAAACTCGGCTCCTACGCGTTGCCGTTGGCGTTGATCCCGTGGCCCGTAAAAATCCTGACCGATCATGTGATCCTCGGCAGGCCGATCGAGGCAGCGACCGGTTATCCGGCCTACATGTGGCCGCTTGTCGAAGTACTACAAAGTGCTACGGTACCGGAGATTCTGTTCTGGCTGGCAGTCATCGGTATAACTCTGGTGGTGACGATCGGCTCCTACACCACCGGCTATGAATCCGAGACAAATGCCGGGCTTGCACAGGGCCAGGACTACGCAACCCAGGTGGAGAACAGGCTGCACGGAGGCTACAGCACCGCCGGTGGCATCTACGGCTTCATCGAATTCAAGCTGGACACGCGACTGGTGCAGTCGCTCAATCACACGCTGCGTGCAGAGATCTTCAGCCGCATCGGATCACTATCGATGACCAAACTGGAGGACCAGCGCATTGGCGACTCCATCTACCGAGTGATGTATGACGCGCCACAGATAAACGAGATCTTCTACGAGATTACGCACACGCCCGTCATGTCCACTGTACTCTATGTCCAGGCGATGCTTACAGTGATGAGCGCCTATCCCGGCACCCCCGAGGTCTTCTGGCTGACAGCAGCCATATTCCCTCTGTGGGCGGTCATCGCGGGCCTCTTTGGCCGCCTGGTCCGCAGCCGAGGACAAAGCGCTCGCGCCGCGGGGGCGCTGACCACCAGCACCATCGAGGAAGGCATGGACAACGTCCTGGCGGTGCAGAGCCTCGGTGGGAACAAGCAGGAAAAGGCGCGCTTTGACGACGACAGCGGCGAGTCTTTCAAGCGCTTCCGCGCGGTTGCTTTCATCTGGATCCTCATTGGTAATTTGGGTGGGTACCTGTCCACGGTAGTAGAGGTGCTGTTCGTGGTTTTCGTAGCCGCCAAGGTGATCGACGGTGAGATGTCACCTGGTGATCTGGCCGCATTGCTTGTCTATCTGGGCTACATGAGAGGTCCCGCCATGTCGCTGGGCATTCTCTGGCTACGCATGCAGGATAACGTGGCTGCATTGCGGCGTGTATTCGCCATGCTGGACCTTGCGGCAGAGGACGATCGTGGCGAAACAGAACTACCTGCCATCCAGACCGGCGTATCGATGCGCGGTGCCGGCCTGGTCTACCCGGATGGTCGACGAGCACTGCAGGATGTGGACCTCGAAGCCAACGTCGGAGAGATCGTTGCCTTCGTCGGCCCGACTGGCGCGGGCAAGACCAGTCTTGCCTATTTGATTCCCCGTTTCCACGAGGCAACCGAGGGTCAGATAACCATCGATGGACACGATGTAAACGATTTGACCCTTGCCAGTCTGCGTAGCCAGGTCACCTACGTATTCCAGGAAACTCAGCTATTCTCGGACTCGATTCTGGACAACATTCGCTATGGCAAGCCGGATGCAGACCGCGCAGAAGTGGAGCGCGTGGCGAAAATCGCCGGCGTGCACGACTTCATCGCTTCGTTACCGGAGGGCTACGACACCAAATTGGGAACCACTTCAGCCAGCAAGCTTTCCGTCGGCCAGAAGCAACGGATCTCCATCGCCCGTGGATTGCTGCGAGACTCGAAGATCCTCATCCTGGACGAGCCCACCTCGGCGTTGGATCCTGAAACTGAGGAGTATCTGGTACGGTCGTTACAGGAAGCCGCCAAAAGCCGACTGGTGATCATCATCGCTCACCGCCTGTCCACCATCGCCCAGGCCGACAAGATTGTCTTTCTCGAAGACGGCAGACTTGTGGAGCAAGGCAGCCACGCCGAACTCATGGCGCTCGATGGCGGGCATTATCGCGAATTTGTCGAGTTGCAGACGCGATCTGTGGCATAAGCGATTTGTGCCCGAATCGGTGCCTGTGGCGCGCCGCTGATCTGCATCGTTAGCCGCCGGCGCATTTTGGTATTTTACGTAAAGAACGAAAAGAACGAAATATACAGGACGGTCGCCAGTATCAGGCCGAAGATCATAGTCGGCATTCCGATCCTGAGCCACATCAGTGGCGTAATGCGTGCCTCCGGGATGCCGCATCGCTCAGACTCAGCGACACAAATCACATTCGCGGTGGCGCCGATATGGGACCCGTTGCCTCCCAGGCCAACTCCCAGTGCCAATGCCCACCACAGGGGCGTGATATTAACTCCCTGACTTTCCAGTCCGACAATGATGGGCGTCATGGTGACCGTAAACGGGATGTTGTCCACTACTGCGCTCAGTATAGCGGCAGCCCACATCAGCAATACCCCTGTGATCATGAGTTGGCTTGGATCTTGTGCCACCTCGGCAAACCGATGACCGATGAGATCCAGAAGCCCTGATGCTTCCACTCCTCCGACGATGACGAACAGACCGGCAAAGAAAAACAGTACCGACCATTCCACTTTGCCAAACACCGGTTCCGGATCCGGACGCAGCAGAGCGGCAGCGATGGCTACCCCGATAAAAGCTACATAGGCTGGATAAAAGTGAAAACGGTGATGGACGAAGAACAGCAGGACCGTAATACAGAGTGCAATCATCCCTTTCACTAAACCGGTTTTGTCCGTGATGGCTTTTGACTCATCCAGATCCAACAGGTTCTTGTCGGTAGGCTCGAGATAACTGCGAAACATAAAGAGTATCACGACGACAGTACCCAACCAGATGACCAGTACGGGGGGAAACATGTGCACTAGAAAGGTGGTGAAGTCTATGTTTCCTGCACTACCGATGATGATGTTGGGTGGGTCGCCAACCAGCGTAGCAATGCCGCCTATATTGGAAAGCATGGCTTCTGCAAACAGATAGGGCAGGGGATTGATCCCCAGGATGCGGGTAATCAATACCGTCAAGGGAGCAAATATCAGTACGGTTGTCACGTTATCAAGGAACATGGTGACCAAGCTGACGGCAGCTCCGAGATAGACCAGTAAGCGCCGAGGATCACCCTGGGAAAGTTTTGCTATCCGGATTGCCAGGTATTCGAAGCCTCCTGTAGGCCGAAGCATCACCACGATCATCATCATTCCGGTTAGCAGCAGTATCGTGTTGCCATCCACGGCAACGAGCGCCTGTTCCTGCGTGTAGAATCCACGAAACATGCCGACGCCCACCATCACCACGGCACCGATAATGGCCGCACTGGTACGATGAATGACTTCACTGAAGATCAGTATGTAGGCGAGGATCAGGGTAGCGCCCGCGATGTACATATTGGCGTTTAGGGCTAATTCTGGGTTTGGCATGGGTCCTCTATGGTCAACGGTTTGGACTAGATGACATCGTCACCTGCTACAGCTTCGAGCAACCGTTGTGCGATCCCCATGTGGGTCACGACTCCCTTGTAGTCCCCGTCATCGACGAGAAAGAGATAATCGGATTGGAGTTGCTCCAAGATTGCCAACCCTTTGATTACAGGGGACTGGGATGTGACTGTGATTACTGTAGCCAGGATGAAGTGATCGACGGGCTGGGAAAGGAGATCCACTGCATGCAGTTCCGGAATATTCACTTCGTGGATGTCGTCTCCCAATACATGGGCGGCATCGACTACGTAGGAGGGAATGCAGGTTTTTCTCAGTGTTTCGCGAATGCAGATTCGACCGATGATCTCACCTGCATCGTCCACGAACGGGACACCGGGCACATCGCACTTAACGCAGATATCCAAAGCCTCGCGCAGCGTCATCCCGGACTTCACGACTTGCGTTGGTTTGGCCAAATTAGCCAGAATCATAGATCACCCTTGCTATGGGTTGAGTTTACAGATTGTCCGTTGCATTGGGAACCGATGCCGCAAAGTTGCTGTCAAGGTGAGACATACCCGGCCCGCTCTGGCAATATACGAACGCAGCCAGTTAACCACACATGATCAGATCAAGAATATGAACAGTCGTGAGCGTATCCGTGCCATCGTTGCCGGTGAAGAAGCTGACCGTTGCGGCTTCTGGCTCGGTCAGCCCCATGTCGATACGTGGCCCATATACCTCAAGGCATTCGGACAACCGGATCGGAAAAGCCTGAGGGAGTTGCTCGGCGATGACGTTCGGTGGATGCCGCTCGGCGACTTCGCCTACCGCCATCCGCTGGGCAAGCCAATATTCGACATGCAGCGTAGAGGAAAAGAACTCAGCGCCGGCGGCGCGTTCGCCGACACCGAGACAGTTCAGGAAGTCGAGGACTTCGATTGGCCCAACCCCGATTACCTCGACTTCTCCCAGATCCTGGAATCCTTGCGCAATTCGGGTGACCTCTATCGGGCAAGTGGATTCTGGAGCCCATTTTTTCACAACGTCGCGGATTTTATGGGCATGGAGAATTACTTCGTCAGGATGTACACCCATCCCGAAGTCGTGCATGCAGTCACGCGTCATGTCGTCGACTTTTATCTGGCAGCCAATAAGCGTTTCTTCGAAGAGGCCGGTGACCTTGTGGATGCCTACTTCTTTGGTAACGACTTCGGTACGCAGCACGCGTTACTGGTAAGCCCTGAACAGTTTGACGAATTCATCGCTCCGTATTTCCGGGAGTTGACGGCATTGGCCAGGTCCTTTGGGTATAGAGTCATCCTGCACTCCTGCGGTGCCATTCACCGGGTGATACCGAGCCTGCTCGATATGGGTGTGGATGCATTGCATCCGCTGCAGGCCAAGGCGCAGGACATGGACGCCGATTCGCTGGCCCGGGATTTTAAGGGTCGAGTGGCATTTGTCGGCGGGATCGACACCCAGGATTTGCTTGTCAACGGCAGTCCGGCGGACGTCAGGGCCGATGTGCGCCGGGTGAAAGCTGTTCTGGGGCCGCGTCTCGTCGTTAGTCCCAGTCATGAAGCGCTGCTGCCCAATGTCTCCCCTGAAAACGTCCGCGCCATGGCAGAAGCCGCACTCGAGTGAGTGGGGCATCGGTGAACTGCTTGGAATCTACGGTCGGGTTCCATGAGCGATGACGATGGGAACCATGGTCCCTGACGTTGCATCCAGTCGATAGGACACAGAGGTCACGGACAGACTCTCCCGTGGGTCGAAGTAATCGTGGTCTCCCTCAAAGAAGAGCGTATCCCCCACATGTGGAACGTGTGCTGCATCTAATTCGAGCGTGTCAACGAGTTCATTGGCTTTGGTGTAGAGTTCTACGATCACTGCAGTTTCCTTATTAACGGGCGTATTGGGTGGTGACGGACTTCACAAATGCATTGATGACATGGTGCCATCGTCAGCCTTCCCAGCTCTCAACAAATTGCACCAATGTGTTGATGACATTGTCGAAAACCGATAGTCGAGCAACTTCGAAACCGTGGCTGTTCTCTCGTACGTGACCGACGCAGGCAATTCTCGGCACGGTCTGCACGCAGCTGGCATCACTGGCCGTGGCGTCATACACGACCGGCTGCAATTCGGTGCCGGCTTGCAGGGCGTTGACAGACAAATCTTCAAGCAATCGCTGGTCGTATGCAGCCAAGCGGTCTTTGCTCCAGATGCCTGGTCGTCCATCCAACTGCAGACTTGTGCCGGGAAGCATCGGGCAACCGTCCACAGCGATGAAGATCTCCGGCTCCAGTCTCTGCGCCAAAACCCGGGCGCCATGACCGCCGATTTCCTCCTGTACGGTGAATGCCACGATTGTTGGATGGTGCGGCTGGATGCCTTTGTCCTTAATGGACTGCAACAGCATGAGCAGCATCACCACGCCCATTCGATCGTCGAATGTCCAGGCACCAGTCAGAGGGTCCGCGGGATCGCCAAATATGACTGGATGTCGACGCTCCAGTGTTGGTACCACGTATGACCCGGGTCTGATGCCCACTGAATTCAGATCGTCAGCAGAGAGGCCGGTCAGCACTTTACAGTCCTGCCATTTGATCGCCTCGGTCCGGACATTCAAAGTGTGCGCTGAGCCCATGGAAAGAACGCCGACGATCGAGGCCCCTCCCAGACCCAGAACATCTACCGGACCTTCACCTATTTTCCAGGGGTTGAGCCCACCCGATCTACTGACACTAAGTGACCCGTCGCCGTTAACGTTCGTGACCACCATGGCAATCTCATCCATGTGAGCGGCAAACATGCAGGTGCCGGCGTTTGCCTGGTGCCCCTCTAGTTGGACCGTTAGATTGCCGACGGCATCTGTCTCAAAAGCATAGTCCATGGCTTTCAGTTTCTTGCCAACGATGCCGGCGAGTCGATCTTCCCTACCGGAAGGGGATGGCACCAGCAGTTCCGTAAAAAGCGAAAGTACCGGATGTGCTGAGACACTATCTGCCATAATCTGATCCTCCTTTGAGTTCGCTGAGACTTTATCGACCGGTAAATACCGGTTCGCGCTTCTCCGCAAATGAACGGCCGCCTTCCTTGCTGTCTTCGGAAATCATCACCAGTGGAATGGCAGTCTCAGACCACAGCATGGCATTTTCGAAGTCCATCCCTGCTGTTTTCGTTGCCAGCAGCTTGCCCAGTTTCTGGGCGATGGGTGGGCCCTGTTCAACGGCAGTGGCCAGCTCAATGGTCTTTGCTTCCAGCTCGTCCGGCTCAACCAGGTAGTTGGTCAATCCTGCTTCGTGAGCTTCCTCGGCACTCATGAAACGCCCGGTCGTCATCATTTCCATCGCCTTGCGCCAACCGAGGATCTTCGGCAGCGACCAGAAGCCACCCAAGTCGGCATAAACGCCTCGTTTGACGTAGGCAACCTGATATCTTGCCGCAGTAGATCCGACCGCCATATCGCAGTGACTGGCGAGGTCGAAACCGGCGCCCACGCAGGGGCCGTTGATGGACGCGATGATCGGTACTTCCAGTCTCTTCAGCGCAATATAGGTTTCGGTCTCATTGCGGAAATTGAGGCGCATGCCTTCAATGTCGATGCCTGTGTCTACCGGCTGTGAGGGTGCCTCGGAACTGGCAGCACCGCTGAAGTCCATGCCGGCACAGAAACCACGACCAGCGCCCGTGATGACAACGCATCTAACGGATCGGTCATTTCGCGCCTCGACACAGATTTCCCTGAAGTCAGCCAGAAGAGGGAATGTCAGCGCATTCAACTTCTCCGGTCGGTTCAGTGTAATCCACAAGATGCCACCGGTTTCACCGCGACGTTCTGTCAGAATGGTATTGGTTTTTGTCATGCTGCGCTCCTTATCAGGGTTAAAGCCAAATTTGCTCAGTTGGATGACACCGGACTATATCTCTAAGTGGAGCATTGAACAATTCTTTGCCGCGCCATCCCGCCGCCCGTTGGGAGGCGAGATGTGGCAGACGGCCTTTCTGATTCAGCCGGAATTTGCTATTTTGTCGTATTCCCATAATTAGGACGTGGATATGAGCGATCTCGAACAATTCAGGACGGATACCCGCAAGTGGTTGGCCGCCAATTGTCCCCCCGGTGCGCGTGGCCCGGGCCAGGTTGCCAATGGCAGTTCCAAGATCAAAATCCGCGATCCGGATGTGACACTTTGGTTGGACCGAATGGCGGAAAAAGGCTGGACCGTGCCAACCTGGCCGAGAGAATATGGCGGCGGTGGTCTGAGCACAGCCGAATACGTTGTGTTGCTGGAAGAGATGCGCGCCATCGGGGCGCGGCCACCCCTGGTCAATCGCGGCACGTCGATGGTCGGTCCGACTTTGCTGGAAGTGGGTAGCGAGGATCAGAAAAAGCGTCACCTGCCAGCGATCGCGCGGGGTGAGGGCGAGTGGTGCCAGGGCTACAGCGAACCGGGCGCCGGATCGGATCTGGCCAGTCTTCGGACCAGTGCCGTGTTGGACGGAGACCACTTTGTGATCAACGGTCAGAAGACATGGACCTCCGATGCCGATACGTCCGACTGGATGTTTATGCTGGTGCGCTCGGACCCGGATGTGCCGAAACATGAGGGCATCAGTTTCCTTCTGCTGACCATGGATCAACCCGGTATATCCACCACGCCAATCGAAATGATCAGTGGCGGCTCACCTTTTTCCGAGACGTTCTTCGACAATGCATTTGCTGACAAGGACGATCTGATTGGCGGTCTCAATCAAGGGTGGAGCGTCGGCAAACGACTGCTGCAACATGAACGTTCCGGTATGGAGTCCCTCATTTCCGGAAGCGCCGGGACTCGACCCGTGGGTCTGGTGGATACAGCCAGGGGCTTTCTTGGTGAAGTCGATGGCCGCATTGCAGACGACCTGGCGCGAGACGATGTATTGCAGTATGAAATGCACATGAGGGCACTGCAGTTAACCCAGCGACGCTCGGTGGAGGAGTCGAGCGATGGTAGAACGCCGGGGCCGGCAACATCGATCTTCAAAACCGTGGGGACGGATCTGGAGAAACGGTATGCTGAACTGATGACCTCACTGCGTGGTACACAGGGCTACGGTTGGGAAGGCGACTCCTTCAGCGATGAAGAACTTGCCGCCACGCGACGCTTCCTGCAATCACGTGCAGCGTCCATCTACAGTGGCAGCAACGAGATTCAGCGCAATATCATCGCCAAACGGGTGCTGGGACTGCCGGATTAGAACGGCCTCAAGTAGCTAGATAGCCGCCATCGACCGGCAATGCCGCGCCGGTGATATAACCAGCATCATCCGACAAAAGAAAGGCCACGGTCGCGCCATACTCATCCTTGGGGTGCCCGGCACGGCGAATCGGTAGCCAGGCTTGCGGCCGAGGCAGATCGGCAGGCGGCGTGGTCCGTCGTTGCCAGTCTTCTCTGACGTGTTTGCCGAGGTTGCTCTCGGCTATGCCGGCAGGCTGAATGGCGTTGGCACGAATGCCCTGAGATCCATAGTCAACCGCGATCTGCTTGGCAAGTTGAATGACCCCTGCCTTGGAAACGGCGTAGGATGCAGCTGAACCGCCGACGCCGATGACTGACCCCGCGATGGAGGAAGTAACCACAACAGAACCGCCGCCCGCCTCGATCATGTGCGGGATGGCGTGTTTGGCGCACAAGAAAGGACCTGTCAGGTTGACCCCCAGGACAAAGTGCCAGTCTTCAAGCGTCGTTTCGTGAATCCAACCGCGTCCTGCGGTGCCGGCATTGGCCACCAGTCCATGTAAACTGCCGAACTCGCTGACCGTCTGCTCGACAGCCGCGGCGACATGCGCTTCGTTGGAGACATCACAACTAAGGGGAATGGCGCGACCGTTGTTCTTGTTAATGTCCCGCGCGACCTCGTCGGCAAGTTCGGCGCGGATGTCGACTACGGCAACTGCGCCACCTTCCTCTGCGATTCGTTGGCAGGCTCCCTTACCGAGCCCGCTACCGCCGCCTGTGACGATGACAACCTTGCCTTCCAATCTTTTCATTTCCGCCACTGATAACTCCTGGATTCCTGCAAGCTGCAGATCGAGTGTAACATGATTGCGCAGAACGTCCTTATGCTCGCGTCCGGCGAACAGACGGCAAGACATAGGCCATTCAAACGTAACCGGGCCGATGGGATTTCAATACGTGATCGCGTAGACTCGAATGCAGCCAACTGCCATCAAAAGGATTTCAATTGGGGGAAAGCGCATGACACCACACGAAAATTTCCAGTTGTATTGGGATGGCGAACGACCGGAGCGTATCCCATTTTCCATCTATGGCGCGTTCTGCGGTTCGCTGAGAGAAAACCCTGACTGGGTGGCGCTGTTCGAGCGGGGACTGGTGCCGACATATTGGGTGTCGACCATCAGCAAATCGGCAAAGGATGTCGAGCGAGTGGTAAACACTTACCAGGAAGACGGCAATACCATGCGCCGAACGACGCTTAAGACACCTGTCGGTGAAATATATACCACGGCACTGGTGGCACAGAATACCGTTCCCTATTGGCCCCAGAAATACTGGCTGGCGATGGCCGAGGACTTTCGGGTGCGCACGTGGATTGTGGAAAACACGGAGATAAGCCCTGCCTTCGACAACTACGACGAGCTGCAGAAGCAGGTTGCTCCCTGGGGGCTGGTGCTGCCAATGATCGGACGGACACCGATCCAGACCATCCTCGTGGATGATGCGGGGCTGGAGCAGTTTTCATACCACCTGGTGGACCTTGAAGATGAGATGATGACGCTGTATCAGGTGCTGCTTGTGAACTTTCGTAAGATCGTCGAAATAAACGCCGAAGGCCCGGGCCGGTACATCGAGTGTGCTGAAAACTTCACTGCCGAAACCCTCGGTCCTGTGCGTTACGAGCAATTTCTGCTACCCGTGTACAAGGAGTGTCTGCCGATGCTGCATCAGGCCGGCAAGATCGTCGGTACCCATTATGATGGCAAGCTATCCTCCACCAGGCAGGCCATCGCTGCAGCACCCATAGACCACATCGAATCCTTCACCGAACCCCCCGAGGGGGATATGACACTGGCAGAGTGCAGGGCGGTTTGGCCGGAGAAAGGCATCTGGTCCAACATTAACGTAGGGCTGTTCGACCTGCCCGCGGATCAACTCCAAATCGAGATTCGCCGCAAGGTTTTGGAAGGGGCGCCGGATGGTCGGTTGCTGGCACTGGAAATCTCCGAAGACTTGCCCGTGAACTGGCAGCAAGGCATCCCGGCGATCATGGATGAGTTGGGCTACTGACAAGGATCGGTTCAGCTAGCTTTCACTTCCGCTTCTTGAAATCCCCATCAGTGTGACTGACAAGGATCGGTTCAGCTAGCTTTCACTTCCGCTTCCTGAGATTCCCATCAGTGTGACTGACAAGGATCGGTTCAGCTAGCTTTCACTTCCGCTTCTTGAGATTCCCATCAGTGTGACTGACAAGGATCGGTTCAGCTAGCTTTCACTTCCGCTTCTTGAGATTCCCATCAGTATGGTGGACCCATCCATAACCGCCTCATCGTTCTGGTTGATCGCCTGCAGCCCCGTGGTGATGAGGCCGATTCCCGGTCTGGTTTTAGAGGCCCTAGTCGCCAGGGTCTTGTAGCGGCAACGGATGGTGTCACCAATTCTCACGGCACCGACAAAGGACGCCCGGTCGTTGAGGTGACCCGCCACCATAGCGCCCTTGCTGGGGGGCGCGCGGCGATGAGCAGAGCCCTGGGAGGTCCACAGCCCGAAGACGACGCTGAAGATCAAGAGGCCATGTGCAACTCGCGTTCCAAAAATGCCTTGTTTCGCGTATTCCGCATCGACAAACTGAGGATTGTAATCACCGGTAAGAGCCGCGAAGTTGACGATGTCTGTTTCCGTGATGGTTCGCCCGTCAGTATCTCCTCCCTCGCCAAGCACGTAATCTTCCACATAGTAGGCCTTGTCCGGCTCGGTGATAAACTCCGTGACCTGCCATGGTTCCTGATGCATTAATTGCAGGGTTGCATCCTCGGTAGATGCTTTCCTGACGAGCGTACCGAGGGTGCCATCATAGATAGAGACGCCGTCCTGATTCACTACCTGAAAGTCGGTGGTGACCAAACCGAAATCCTGATAAGGAGAGGCGTCGGATTTATCCGCGACGCTCCACTCGATCCTGATGGTATCGCCCAGCCTGATACCATCCCGATAGTTCGAATCGAAACTGTAGAGATAGGCTCCGGGAACACCACGCCCGATAACGTGAGGGGCGCGCAGGGAAAGCATCCCCGTCACCAGACTGGATCCCAGTAACCCGTGAGCCACCCTTGCGCCATAGGTGCTATCTGCCATGGCGTGGCGATCCATGTGCGGCAGGTTATAGTCTTCGGTGACACCGCCAAAATTGACGATGTCAGCCTCGGTTACAGTCCTGGTGGCCGTCACTCCTTTTTGGCCTACCACATAGTCATCGAGACATCGTATGGAATTGCTCACTATCGCCTCCAGTCAGCCTTGTATAGCAGAGCCGGAATAAACCACGTTTGTATCAGAGAGTCAAAACAGATCGATTAAGCCCGACATGATCTGCGCAGCCCGCATTGATCTGCGCAGCCGGATGGAAAGACTGCAGACGTGCATCCCCAGGGAGATGCAAGTATGCTTGGCCCCGATGCAACGACCTGCAACGTCCGCGCAGGCTCGTGAGCGAACGAGTTTGTCAGGAGTAGGCCAAAGCAAGTGAGTCACTATCGGGCTGTCATGTGCACATGCGAACTGTGATGGGTGGGACCAAATGAGGCCGGCTTGGATCGCGGCAATCGCGCTGTCCTGTGCGACGGTCACGCTCACCCCCTGCCAGGCAACAGAGCCCGATCGGCAGCAAATCTGGCCGGACGACTGGCCGGATGCCTGGTTCGAACCGGCCAGGACGGCTAGCCAACTTGGCATCACCAGCTTCTCCCAGAGCCCCATGTTGGATGATCGAGATCTGCCGCCGGTAGTGGATCGTCTGCCCCGCGATCCGGTGGTCGTAGTGCCCCTCAAGGAACTCGGCCTGTATGGCGGCACGGCACGCATCACCAGTGATGAGTGGTTGACGTTCCCGAACGTCGAATCGCCCCTGACCATCTCCGCCGACATGCGCACCTTCTTGCCCAACCTGGCCGAGTGGTGGTCGGTGAGCCCGGACGGGCGCAAGATCACGCTCAGGCTTCGGGCAGGCATCAAGTGGTCCGATGGCACGCCGTTCACCAGCGAAGATTTCATGTTCGTCTTCAACGACCTGTGGCTCAATAAGGAAATGTCTCCGGTGACGGATCCCAATATCATCGGTGGCAGGGCAGTCAAGATTGACGACTTGACGTTTTTCTACCAGTTTCAGAATTCGAACCCACTGTTCGTAAATCGTCTGGCGCAATACGGTAACTTTCTGGTAGCACCGAAGAACTATTACCGTGAATTCCATCCTGGCTATGTAAATCGAGAAGCGCTTAACGCTCGAATCCGTGACATGGGGTTCATCAGCTGGATGGCGTTCATCGGCGCCTGTCGCCGTGGCTTGATCGACCAGAGCGTTGACGCCCCCACGCTGGACGCTCACCGTATCGTAAGCACAACACCCTTGTTAAGGCGCTACGAGCGCAATCCCTATTACTTCAAGGTGGATCCCGCCGGGCAGCAGCTGCCTTATATAGACGGCATCGAATCGAAAGTTGTCGAGAATAAAGAGGTCATCACCGCCATGGCATCGACGGGGCAGCTCGACTTTTCCTCCTATGAACTGCGCACGCAGGACATACCCCTTCTGAAACTCGGTGAGCGCACCGGTGCCATCAAAGTACACGTGTGGAAGCGACTGCACTCGAGCGACGTGGTCATCCAGCTCAACTACAACTACGGTGATGAACGGCTTCGCACGCTTTACTGGGACGTACGCTTCCGGCGTGCTCTGTCGTTGGCGATCAACCGGCAGGAGATGAACCAGATTATCTACTTTGGCCGCGGTACACCCCGCCAGGTCACGGCGCACCCCAGCAGCTCCTATTTCGAGCCCTCATTCGCACGCGCCTATACAGAGTACGATCCCACTCGGGCGCGGGCCCTGTTGGACGAGTTGCAGCTTAAGGACGTTGACGCGGACGGGCTGCGGGAATATGCCGATGGCTCGCCGCTCACCATCACCCTCGAATTCATCGACTGGGAAACGCCCAAGGAGATCACCCTGGAGCTGGTGTCCAACTACTGGCGTGAGGTGGGCATCGACTTGCGCCTGAAGATTGTCGACAGCAGTCTGCAATCGGCTCGCGCCCAGGCCGGCAAAATGCAGATGACGGTGTGGCATGCGGACCGCGTCACCGACATCCTGTTTCCGCTGCAACCGGACTGGTGGGTACCGCGCCGCTCAGGCTGGGACAACGCCATGTGGAACGACTGGGCACGTTGGTATCAGACCGACGGACGTCTTGGCGAAGAACCTCCGCCGATCATGCAGCAGTTACAGGCTTGGGGCGAAGAGATGCGTGTGACCATGGACCCGGCCCGCCGTATCGAAGTCGGCAAGAAAATCCTGGCCACCCATGCCGAGAATGTCTGGATGATCGGCACTGTGGGCCTGGCGCCGCATCCGGTCGTCATCACAGAGCGACTTCGCGGTGTCCCGCCAGAGGCAATCTGGGGTTGGGACAATCGCTGGACGCTCTCCTACCATCCGGCGACCTGGTATTTTGACGAAACCGCCGCTAACAAGGGAGATCTCCCACGATAGTAACCGGTTAATGTTCACAGGGATCTCATTAGGGCTCCCCACAGAGAGGTACGACATGAAAGGATCTATTCTATTTCTATTATCCGTTGGCATAAGCGCAATGGTGTCAGCCGAGATCAAAGACCCTGTGGCCACGGAGGTGTGGGAGCCCGTACCGAGCAAGATCACTACCGCCGGCAATGGCGCGCCGCCTTCGGATGCGATCGTGCTGTTTGACGGCTCGGGAGTCAGTGAGTGGAAATCCCAACGAGACCGAGGCGGCGCAAAGTGGAAAGTGGACAACGGCAACCTGACGGTCGTCCCGGGAACGGGAGGCATACTAACGACGCGAACGTTTGGCGACATCCAACTGCATATCGAATGGAGCTCACCTACCGTCATCGTTGGCGAAGGGCAGGGCAGGGGCAACTCGGGCGTATTTCTACAGGAACGCTACGAAGTTCAGATCCTGGATAGCTTTGTGAGCAAAACCTACTCGAACGGTTAGGCCGGCGCAATCTACAAGCAATCCATGCCGTTGGTTAATGCGACAGCCGCGCCGGGTGAATGGAATGTTTACGATATCGTTTACAGAGCGCCGGCATTCAATGGCGATGGCATCAAAACGAGTTCCGCCTATCTCACGGTACTTCACAATGGTGCGCTCATTCAAAACCACGTGGAGGTAAAAGGTACCACCGAGTACATCGGACTACCCAGGAATCTGGCCCATGGGAACGCTGCCATCATGTTGCAGGACCACAGTCACCCGGTTCGTTTCAGAAATATCTGGGTGCGGGAACTGTAGCGCAATGAGCCGCTCACGAACCTGACAGCCGGCTGCAGCGGCGGCCCCGGTTAGGAGGTTAGATACATGGCGATGATCGCCGCGCCCATGCAGGACATGATAATTGGGTTAACCAGGGCGTTCAGTCCAGCGAGCGAGTTATCGACCACTTCTTCGTAGTATGTGGCAGCCTTATCAAACATCGCGTCAAGCGCGCCCGATTCCTCACCGACGGCGACCATATTAATCACCATATTGGGGAAGACAGCCGTCTGTTTCATCGATGCGGTTAGCCTCATGCCGTCTGATACATCCTTCTTGATTTGCTCGATGGCATCGCAGTAGACGACGTTACCAGCAGCACCTGAGACCGATTCAAGGGCATCAACCAAAGGCACGCCGGCAGCAAAGGTTATCGACAGTGTACGGGAGTATCGCGCAATGCAGGACTTGCCGAAGAGGTCCCCCAATATCGGCAGTCTCAATGCCAGGCGCTGCTGCCGGTCGCGAACCTTCTGGGATTGTCTGAGCACCTGCCTGCAGGCAAGATAGAATGCCGCGATAGCGAGCAGCAGCCCGATTCCGAAGCGGGGTGCCAGCGTGAGCAGCAGGATGCCTGATATCACAGCCGGCACGGTGATCATAAAATTCAATGCACGTGTGATCTTGGCCTTGAGCCCTTCGGTTTTTTCCTTGTAGATCGCTATGCGGTCCAGCATCACCTCAAGGTAACCGGATTGCTCACCCTTATTCACCAGATCGCAATACAGATCGTCAAATTGATCCGGGTGCCCCCTCAGGGCGTCGGTCAACGATTGACCACCGGATACGTCGTCCCTGACTTGGAGAATCAAATCCTTCATCGTTGGGTTGTCGGTACCGTCGGCGACAATTATCAGCGATTGTATAACCGGAACGCCCGCCTTCATCATCGTCGACACTTGGCGCGTAAACAAGGTGATCTCGCCGTGTGTGATTTTGGATGCCATACTAGTCTCCTCGTTAGAAGCCCATGGATGATCCGTGATGTATCCCATGAGCTTATGCAATTCCGCCGCTAAGTCTTCTACCGGACCGAGTTTGGCCACTGCTGACCTGAAGGCCTTCTCTTCGCTAAGACCCCGTTCCTGGAGTTGCTCGATCTCACAGCAAAGATGATCTCGAAGCTCCTCGATACTCGCTTCATCCTCACAGCCGCTGTCTCGTATGGCATCACACCAATCGCGAATTGCCGATTCTAGTTGAAACATGCTTTGCCTCCCTTCAGATTCATCAACATGGCATGTAGCTTGTTCCAATTGTTCCGTTGCTCGTCGAGTTCCTTGAGTCCCGATTTACGCAGACGATAGTATTTGCGCTTACGGCCATTTTCAGACGCGCCCCAATAGGACTCGATCTGCTGTCGGTCTTCCAGGCGGTGTAGGATTGGATAGAGCATGCCATCGGCCCACTGCAGTTCCCCGTCGGACAACTTTCGCACCTCTTCTATAATGGCGTACCCATAGCTGTCTCTATGACTCAATATAGAGAGGATCAGCGGGGTCGCTGATGCTGCAACAAGACCTTTAGCTAAAGCCATATTCTTTCCCCAATAACCAAGTTTATCCCACGTGCATAGATATTCTAGGGTAGGATACATAGATAGTCTAGATATATCAAGTCCAGGGCAGCGATTTCGTCTGTGAGCGTCAGCGGGCGAGCCGCTGCTCCAGACGGCTTGCACATTGGCGACGGGTGGAGTAACGTCCATTCCCGTGTCCGCATGACGCGCCTCAAAGAGAATGTTAGGCTTGACGGAGGTGGTGATGAAAAGACGTGAATTAGTGAAGCTTGCTGCCGGATCGGCGCTGCTGGGAGGGCTGCCGTTAGGTTCCACTGTAGCGGCGAAGAAAGGCCCGGTGAACATTGAGGGCCTCGCAATGCCACCACTCAACACTACCTTCATGGGTGTGTTAAAGGGTGCTTCGGACTACTACAAATTCAACAGCAGCACACCGATGATATTCGGCGCTAGCGGCCACGCGTTTCTTATCAACATCCACAAGCGGTTGGACCCGAGCGGCCCATACGTTTGGCGACGCGATCTGGCCGACCCTTTGGTAGAAAACATCGGCTTGCGAATGACAGACCTTGGTTTCTACTCCCCACAGAGCAGCGAGAAGGACAGACCAGGCGTCGAGGGCAAGCTGCGTGATGCCCTTGACAAGGGGTTCCCCTGTTTCCTGATCAATCTCGAAAATCAGCTGATTACCGGCTATGACAACACGGGTTTCTTTACCGACCAGCCCTGGGAGAGGAACTTTCCACCTGCAAGGCTAAGCTTTGGATCATGGCAGGAGTTGGGCGACCAGTTCCACGTCAACTTCTACATTCTCGAGAAAGTGACGCCGAGCGACCGCCTGACCACGACTCTCGACAGCCTGGCCTACGCGGTCGATCTCCACGAGAATCCCTCTACCCACAGCCACCAGCAATATGGCGTCGGTCCCGATGCGTATGCACAATGGATCGATGCCGCTGCCGACTACGGTGCCAGTCACGGCAATTGGTGGAATGGAACGGTATGGAGTGAATGCAGAACGATGGCATCGGGATATTTTGCCGAGATTGGAAAAGAATACAGCCGTGTCTCCCGCCAGGCATCTCAACTGGAGAAGGCCTACGCAGAAATCGCCACGGACCTGCAGACAGCAAGTAGCAGGGAGATGGATAGCGGTGAAAAAGTGAAGTTATTGGGAGCAACTGCAGAGCGCGAAGCGGCAGCAATTAAGATGGTCGCAGACCTGGCCAATTCTCTGCGGACGGGTCAGGGCGTATAGTCGTGCCTAAGTCGAGGTGGCTTGGAGCAGGGCAACATCGTCTGGCTCGCCACAATCTGGCGAAAACAACGTGAATCTGCCAATGCCGTCATGCTAAGTGGTTGTTTTGTATAGGAATGTGGAAAATGGCATCGAAGTTGCTCACCAGTGAATGGAGTCGAACGTAGCCAGAGCATTTGGAGGTGGATGATGGACGAAGAGATTAGGAAAAACTTGACCGCTACGGACACATGGGTGCGCGGAGTATTCATGTGTTTGTTCGTGATTATTTACACCGTTGCCATCGGTGTCTGGTTTTTGATCGTACCGTTCCAGTTTGGCCACACGTTGTTCGTGGGCAAACCAAGCGACCCGTTACTGGACTTCAGTGAGAACCTGTGCGCGTATCTTTATGAGATATTGCTATATGTCTCGTTCAGCACCGAGGTACGTCCGTTCCCCTTGGGGCCCTGGCCCAACGAGCGACCCGGTTTCGTGGAAGAGCAGGTTGGTGTGGTTGACGCAGAGCCAGACGAACCCGTCGACGGGACGGACGGGCAGTCAGACGACCAACGAGAGGAAGAGGTCGCGCCCCCGAAAGCGTCTGACGAGAAGGATGAGCCGAAAGACAAGGAGTAGCGTTAGTTCCGGAGCGCTCGGACTGATCGATTTCCGCGAGTGTACTGTCCCGCAATTAAGTGGTCGTTATTCGGTCGGCATATTTTGTTCCTGGCAAGGCGCGAGGACGCCGTGGGTTGGGCACCCATAAGGACGAACAACGGGGACGCCCAGTCGAAGTCCAGGGGCAAAATAGGCCAGCGAATAAGGCCACGTAATTGTGGGACAGTACACTAGACTACCAGTGGCGCAAGTTCCTGTGCCAGATAGGCCGGTATCTCATCGGAGTCAAAATTGAACTGTTCGAATTCTATTTCGTCCAGGCCGGCCTCCGCATATTGATGAAGAAGATCCGCGACCTCGTTGGTCAATCCGCAGATGAAGTGCCCCCTGCTGGAGAACTTCTCACGAAAGGCTGCAGGAGAACCGGTCGCACCATAGGCCCGCATCTGACGTCTGGTGATGCGATCCAGCATATGCGGGTTATGGGCAACCAGGCCAAAGGACATCATGGAGCGCTGCAGACCTTGGGGATCCCGGCCGGATTCTTCGCACAATCGATTCACCACCTGTGCCTTCCTTTTGTAAACGTCTATGGGCAGCGGCATACAGTTCCATTCTGATCCGTACTTAACGGCCATAGGCAGCATGCGCTTCTCGCCGTTACCGCCGATGAGCATCGGGGAATCAATGCCTTCCGTGGGCTTCGGCAGGCAGTCGACTTCGTGCAGCTTGTAGTATTTCCCTTCGTGGGATGCAGGACCTGGGCCCCACAGAGTCCTGATGACCTCGATTCCCTCCTCCAAACGATCGATGCGTTCTCCCACCGACGGGAAGTTGATGCCATAGGTTTCGTGCTCAGCGGGGATGTCGCCGGCACCAAGCCCCAGCACAAAACGGCCGCGACTCAACTGGCTGATCTGTGCCGCCATGCGGCCGACATCAACGGGAGATCGAAAGGTCATGGGAGTTACCAGTGAGCCAAAGCGGAGGTTGTTTGTTTCCTCGGCTGCCATAACGAAGGACAGATAGGCTTCCAGTGCATTGGTCTGACGACCGGTATGGTAGTGGTCGGATCGAAATACAGATGGAATTCCGAGCGCCTCCGCTGTTCTCAAGATCCGTCGCCACCTCTCCCAGGTAAGCCCTGCCTGGCCTTCGATCATCAAACCGATACGCATGCTAATTCACTCCTATCAATTGGTGAGTAATCTCTCCTCGCTGTGTCCCTACAACTCATATGATGAATTCAGTGATCACGCTGCTAAAACACGAACAGATCGCATTGAGGATAACTAAAATAGAACATGTTTCTCACAGCGAGTCAAAGTTGATGAAGATACGGACGGTGAACCATCGACAGGGATTTGAGATTGGTCGGCGGCGGGGATGATAGCGTAAACTAGCCCGGATATCTTCAGTCACCAGGCAAAGAAGCTAGGAATGTATCCCATGCGCAACTTCGTAAAGCTCCTTGGCATTATCGGGTTGTTGGCCGCCTGTCAACCCAACGATGATCTCAACCAAACTCTCAAGAGCACGTCTGAATCCGATCGTTCTCAAGTCACACAGACATCTGAAACTGAACGACTCAACGAGTGGTTCTCGGCAAGATTTGAAGAGCAGTTACAGATGAGCCCACTAGCGCTGACGATTCTGGGTCGTAAGGACAGGTACGATCAATTCAACGAATTTACTGAAGCCGAGGAGAAACGCCAACTTGCATGGCGTGCTGCAACCGTTACAGAGTTGCAGTCCCAGTTTGATTACGACAAGCTCGAACCGGAAGCCAGAACATCCTATGACCTGTGGGTCTATCAATACGAACAAGCGGCAGCGGCCCAAGAGTTTATGCGTAGTGACTACATTTTTGTACAAATGCAAGGCGCGCAAGCATTGCTTGCACAGTTCATGATCAACTATCACAAGGTCGATAACGAGAGCGATATGGTAGCTTACAACAAGCGTATTGCCGGCGTAGCCAAAGGCATTTCAGATCTGCTGGCAAGAGCGAAAATCCACGCCAATGAAGGAGTGCGCCCGCCGCGGTTTGCCTATGAGGGTGTTGTCGAGCAAGCAACGAATCTGGTCAGGGGCGCGCCTTTTACGGACGACAACGAGGCAGCCCCCCTATGGGCAGATGCTCAGAGGAAGATCTCCGCCCTCGCAGAGGAAGGCAAAATCGATGAAGCAACGGCTGATGCGTTAAGAGAGGGAACAAGACAAGCACTCCTGTCTCATTTTAAGCCGAGCTATGCAGCCTTGATCAGCTGGTTCAAAGCTGACATTGAGAATACCGACGACATCGCTCGTGGCGTTGGCCATCTGCCCAACGGCAAGGCTTTTTATGAGTACAGTCTCAAAGCGAGAACAACAACGGATTTAACTGCAGACCAAATACATGACATAGGTTTGCGTGAAGTTGAGCGGATCACGGGTGAGATGTTAGCCATCAAGTCAAAAGTCGGTTTTGAGGGAGACTTGCAGGCGTTCTTCAGCTATCTGGTAACGAATGGCCAGTTCTACTACCCCGATACGGATGAAGGTCGTCAGGGCTATATCACGGATACGGAAAGTTACTATGTTTTCATCAAACAGCAGCTAGGGAATTACTTCGGTATTCTACCGAAGGCGGACCTAGTCGTTAAACGGGTGGAATCATTCCGAGAACAGGATGGCGCTGCTGCACACTATTTTCCCGGTACACCAGATGGCTCCCGTCCCGGCGTGTATTACGCTCATCTATCGGACATGAAAGCTATGCCGAGATACGAGATGGAAGCTGTTGCAGTTCACGAAGGCCTGCCCGGTCACCACATGCAGATATCCATCGCGCAAGAACTTACCACCATACCGTTATTTCGAACCCAGGCAGGATTCGCGGCTTATTCCGAAGGATGGGGCCTGTATGCAGAACTGTTAGCTAAGGAAATGGGTGCCTATCAGGATAGCTACTCGGACCTTGGCCGCCTCAGTGGTGAAATGTGGCGTGCAGTGCGACTGGTGGTGGATACAGGAATACATGCAAAGGGCTGGTCGGAAGAACAGGCCATCACCTATTTTAAGAAAAAAACACCCATTGCTGATGCAACTGCCAGGTCAGAAGTCCGTCGCTATATGGTGTGGCCAGGACAGGCGACCGCCTACAAGATTGGCATGCTGAAAATACTGGAACTACGTCAGTTTGCAGAGAATGCACTGGGCGACAAGTTCGATATTCGTCTCTTTCACGACACAATCCTGGGTGGCGGAGCGTTGCCGTTACCTATTCTCGAACACAGAGTAAAAGACTGGGTCACATCGGTAGAAACCGGAAGGTAAGCATGGACTGGTCAAGGGCAGGAACAGTCCGTGGCGGTACCACCGACGGCTGGATACTCAACTGCCAGCGCAGCCGATCAATCTACACCAGGCGCTTGGTTTCCCCGTTGCCAGACTAGTTACGTGCATCCCCGGCGATGGCCTCGCCTTCAAGCAGTCGTGCACCTCGCAAGATGTTTCCCATGGCATAATTCCCTTCGTGGCAGGCGTACTCATACACGCTGGTCTTCGTTGCCGGCCATGGGTACTCACCACTCCAGGGCGCCAACCAGGACTTCGGGTCGTCCACAGTGAAACTGTAAAGCAGGCTGTCCTTGTCGGTACGCTTGAATCGCTCAACGACGTGCAGATCCCCACTGGCTCCGTATAGCGATGGTTGGTTGGTGAAATTGGTGGTATCCACCACCAGCGTGTCGCCTTCCCACCAGCCGATGGAATCACCCAGCCATTTGCGCACTGACGGATCGACGTGTTCGCTGTTCAGCCGGACGATGCGCGCATCGTGCACCATTTCAACCAGGATCATCACGTGATCGGGGGTCTGTACGATTCTCTTCATGTTGTTGTACAAGGTGGGTAGCATGGGCGGCCCTCCGGTGGACCCAAACCCCAGCAGGCATCGATCGCTCAGTGTCAGATTCTCGGGGCCGTCGTAGGGGCCTGGTCCCTTCTCTTTGAGCCACCAGGCATCACCTTCGTTCTTATAAAGGACCTGTCCGAACAGCTTAGACATCTTCATCTGGGCCACCGGCGTCATAGCAGGATATCGACCATTCGGTGGGTCGATGATGATTGAGGTCCGGTACTCGCCGTTAATCTTGATCGCCGTGTCACCGAAATCCACCCAGAACAAGTTGTAACCACCGACGTTACCCGAAGGGCCGGTGGAACCGTCCCCGCCCACCGGTGGTGCATCCCGCTTCGGGTCGCTGCTCCGAACGCCTGCTGCTTTTACGGCAGCCACTTGGGCGGCAATCTGTCGACCTCGCTCCTCCGACAGCGTCAGGGTGTTTCCGAGTGCCGGTGGGCGTTGCACTGGGGTCACCGTGGCAGTGTCATAGGTACCGGTCAGATCCGGCTTACCATCTGCTGCGCGCTGAATATCGGCATGGGTCAACAAGGATAGGAGCAACCCGGTAACCGCCACCAAAAACAGGGATTTATTGTTCATTGCAGTTCCTCTTTTGTCAGGATAAGTAGAATTCTCCACGTTTCGTGCAGTTTGGCAAGTAAGCAGAACAGGAGGTGGCAAACTACCAAGAAAGGAGTCGTTGCATTTCTTGCGGAAGTTCTGGTAGACGTTGCCCCTCATTCCGATCTACGATGAAGATCGGTGGCTGCACACTACTTTTCTGTCAAGGAGCCAATATCATGCTAAACGACATAAAACACATACTGGCAGTCGTTAATCACACGGACGATGGTGAAATCGTGCTGCAAAAGGCAGAGCAGATTGCCAAGGCGAGCGGTGCCGGTATACGTGCCATCAAAGTGATCTACGAGGCCCTTCACCCCTCTACGACGGATGACTTTGAGCGCAATGAGGTGCTCAAGAAGCGCCTCATCACCACTGAAGAAACCATGCTTGAGCTGCTGCTCTCACCCATCCTGGAATCGACAAGCCTGGAAGTGGATTCAGCGGTACTGTGGCGCAAGCATGAATTCCAGGGCATCATCGATGCAGCCACGGAACTGGCGGCGGATCTAATCGAGAAATCGACCAATCATCCGGTGCCGGAGGTCATCCGCACACCGCAGGATTGGCACCTGCTTCGCCATACAGACGTGCCCGTTATGTTGGTAAAACCGTTGACGTGGAAGAGTCAGCCACTGGTCGTTGCCGCCATCGATATTGCAGACCCCGACCAGGAGGAATTGAGCGAACGAATACTGCGCGCTGCGGATCAGATGCGCAGAACACTGGATGGACAATTGTATCTGGTCAACGCATTCCCCGGGATCAGCCAATTCACCGTTCAGATGCGACAAACGGTTGGTGACGAGATCACCAACAAACTGAGTGATCTGGCGCGTAAGACCGGAATCGAACCGGAGCAGATATATGCCGCAGAAGGTACGCCCCACGTCGCCCTCGAAAGGCTGGTTGACGACAAGGACGCCGAGATTCTGATCATGGGAACGTCACAGCGCCACGGACCGAGTGGATTAGTCTTGGGAAACACGTCAGAAGCCATCCTGCATCACGTCAACAGCGACGTGCTTGTTCTGAAGTGATGGCAGATTGCTCCTGGCGAGCGCCTGGGCACATCCGAACGCCAGATATCTGCCTGTTGAGGGCAGCAGATGAATTGATGCCTTGATGCCTCATGTTCGTGTGCTATGATGTCTAATGCCTGCAAGGACATTATTATGCGCACGACATTAACTCTTGACGATGCTGTTGATCGAAAACTAAAGAAGATTGCCAAGCAGACAGGCAAGACCTATAAGCAAGTCGTGAACGAGACACTACAACGAGGATTAGCTAAATCTACTCGTCCCAGACGCAGATATAAACTTAAGACTAGTTCTCTGGGGGAACCAGATCCGAGTTATGACCTCACCAAGAGTCTTCAGCTCGCAGATCAACTGGAAGACGACGAGATCGTTCGAAAACTCAAGCTTCGCAAATGATCCTGGTCGATGCCAATCTGCTGATTTATGCGGTCAACAGTGACTCAACGCATCATGCGAAGGCAAGAAGCTGGTGGGAACAAACTCTGTCGGCGAGTGAAGAGGTCGGTTTTGCCTGGATTGTCATATTGGCATTCATCAGAATCACAACGCGACCAGGCATCCTAAGTAATCCGTTAACCCCTGAACAAGCAATCGCTTACGTTGACGAGTGGTTAGCGCAACCTTATGTCAGTTTTGTGGATGGGGGCGAGAATCAGTGGCAGGTTTTCCGCAACTTACAGCTACAAGTAGGAACAGCAGGTAATCTCACATCAGATACCATGTTAGCGTCTTTAGCCATAGAGCTCGGTGCCGCCATCTATTCAGCCGACTACGACTTCAGGCGTTTCGTTGGTGTGCGCCATGTGAATCCACTTGAGCGGTAGCGAACGTCTTCGCGTATTGTTGTACGTCGTCAGATGGTTCGTTCAACGGTCAAAGCTAACGAGAGACCTGAGGGGTATGGTTTCACCGGTGATACGGTCTGCTGCCGCTGACCCGAGGAAGACTGCCAGATTAGCAACGTGTTCAGGACCGGATGGAAGCTGTAGCACGGGTACGGGTGTACCATCTGGTTTCTTGTCCGGGGGTAACCAGTCCTTGACGCCTTCGGTTGCAGTCAGACCCGGGGCGATGCAATTCACAGTAATATTGTGTGGTCCCCAGGATTCCGCCAGTGACTTGGTCAGGCTGATGACACCGGCTTTCGCGGCACCGTAGTGAACGAAATTCGGTGAGGTCTTGATACCGGCAACTGAAGAGATATTGATAATCTTGCCGCCATTTCGTTTTATCATTTCCTTACCGGCTGCGGCGCTGCAGAGGAAGACGCTGTCAAGATTCAGGGCGATTCCTTCGCGCCATTCCCTGAAAGACAGCACCTCCGCAGGCTTCATATAGAGAGCACCACCGGCGTTGTTCACCATGATGTCCAGACGGCCATACCGGCCAACGGTTTGCTGGATCATGTTGTCTACTTGCGCCGGGTCTGTGACATCGCTGGCGACGACGAGACATTCGCCACCTGAAGAACGGATATTTTCAGCAACTTTATCCAGGTTTTTCTGAGTTCGGCTGGCGATGACCACCACCGCGCCCGCTTTGGCGTATTCCATGGCTATGCAGGTGCCGATCCCACCGGCACCGCCAGTCACGATAGCAACCTTGTCTTTGAGTTGGGACATCGAAGTACTCCTTGTTACAAGCGTTTTGCGGATCATCGGCTGCCGTGGGTGCGTCAAGCATCAGGATTCGCGTGTCTCGATTCAGTCAATATAACATCTGCTCAATTGAATTCACCAAGTGAGTGTCGGGAACATCACCCAAAATGGCCGTTATACCGTCGTTGTGTCAGCAGCCTGCAACATCAGATAATGCCGATATGCCCCTTCGGGATCAGCCAACAGCTCTTGGTGGGATCCCTGCTCCAGTATCTCACCTTGCTTGAGGAATACGATTGTGTCTGCATGCGCGATGGTAGAAAGGCGGTGAGCAATGATGATGACGAGTTTGTTCTTGGCGGCTTCATGTAAAGCGTTCACAAGGTAAGCCTCTGTTTCAGGATCCAGAGCAGATGTGGGTTCATCGAGGATCAGGATGCTGGAATCCTTGAGCAAGCCCCGGGCAATAGCAATTCTCTGTTTTTGGCCCACGGAGATTTTGCTGGTGACTGTTCCAAGGCGCGTATCATATCCATCCGGCAGTGCCTTGATAAAGTCGTCAGCACCGGCAATACGCGCGGCTTGCTCGACCTCTTCGAGCGTTGCATTCGGTTTACCGTAACGAATGTTGTCCAGGATTGAATCTGAGAATAACTGGGATTCCTGAAATACATAGGAAACCTGCTGTCGAAGGCTGGCGAGGGATATCTCACTCAGATCGACTCCGTCCACCAACACATTTCCTTCTGTTGGTTCATAGTAGCCGGGCACCAGATAGGCCAGGGTGGTTTTGCCTGCGCCGGTTGGGCCGACAAACGCGACGATCTGCCCAATCCGGGTGGATAGGTTTATACCACTCAGTGCCCTGCGTCCATCGGTGTAAGTGTAGCCAACGTCTTTGAATTCAATTGCATCCTCAATCTGTGGAATATCTATTCCGCCACGCATTACCTCGTTAGGTAAATCCATGATGAAGAAGACGCGTCGGATACCGGGAATACTTTCCTGGATGCGGTACCACACATAGGGAAGAGCGGTTAGTGAACCGCCTAGCCACAGGAAATAATATAGCAGCACACCGTAATCACCGGGTGTCAACATACCCTCGATGACTCTGCTGGTGATCATGTAGAAAGCGAGCAGTCCGAGCAAACCACCGGCCGCCTTTGAGGATACTCCCCGGAGAATATCCACCAGTATCTGTCCCCTGAATCGTCTAAAGGATTCGTTGCTGACCTTGCCAAAACGCTGGCGTTCGCGCTTGTTGCCACCGAGACTTTGAACGGCAAGCACGTTGCTCATGCCTTCCTCGATATTGCCAGTGGTAACAGATCCGGCGGCACGACTGGCTTGAGCGCGTCGCCTCATGGGACGGAAGAAAGGAGTCATGGCGATTGTTTGTAACGGCAGCATGAGCAACACCAGCCAGATCAATTCAGGTGCGTCGCCGTAACTGTAGGACATCACTGCCAGCACGACGCAGAAGGTCCACACAGCCGATACCGGTGACAGGACTGCCTGATAGAATATGTTGGTGATCGATGGTGTGTCGTACATGATTCGGTATACGCTGTCACCGATCCGTTGATCGTTTAGCTCTTTCATGGACAGTGAATTGATCCGCTCAAACAACTGCACTCGAATCAGGTGATTCACGGCCTGGGTGAGCCTGAGAACCAGTCTGAACTCAATCAGGCCAACCAAACCGGATAATTTGCTGGCCGCTTCATTCGCTTCGTTTTCGGTTCGTGTGGCGGTGTCGTGACCCTCAGCAAGGAAACCTTCCGTCCACGTCTGAGCTGCTCCAGTACCAAAGGCGCCAAAGAGAATGACCCAGGACGCTGCGAGGACAACGATCCAGGCCATGATTTCCACGGGATCCCTGCCATCCAGAAACTCGATAAAGGGCACAAAATAAGGAGGGTAGACAGTACCCTGACCCATGGGCAATCCAAGAATGACGTTGTCGATGACGATCTTGATTGGCCAGGGAAGAATGAGAGGTGACATTAGACTCAGCCAGAATAACAAAGCTCTCAGCAGGAATCGTACCTTGAAATATCTGATGTAGGTAATGCCGCGACCAACTATTCGAATGGCCTCCCAAAAGTTGGTGTCAGTATGAACATCCAGTGCATGTGCTGCTTGGTCCAGACTCTCTTCCGTTGACCTGAGTGACGTTTTGACGTCCATTGTGTCAGTCATGGCTGCCATCTCCCGCCTCACTGGAACGGTTAGATAAGGACGATTCCGTTTCGACAAAACGCCGGTAACGTCCTCCGGTTATCTGCATAAGTTCTGCATGAGAACCGCTTTCAATAATCTCGCCCTGATCGATATAAAGGATCTGGTCACCCCTTTGTATGGTTGAGATACGATGCGTGATCAAAAAGATGGCTCTGCCTTCGCCCCACTCGGCAAGTCTCTCCAGCACCCGGTGCTCCGTGTTCGCATCGAGCGCGGCGGTAGGTTCATCGAGGATAAGTATCGGCGCGTCTTTCATTATTGCCCTGGCAATAGAGAGTCTTTGACGTTGCCCGGTGGAGAGTTTTCCTCCCCGGTCACCCAGTATCGTATCCAGGCCCTGCGGCAGTTCATCGATATAGTCATCGACGCAGGCGACCGCTGCTGCAACACGAACTTGATCGTCTGTAGCATCTGGTACTACATAGCGAATGTTGTCTCGTACCGACATGGCAAAGAGGACGTTTTCCTGTAACGCGATAGAGACATTGCCACGCAGGCTGTCCAGATCCAGCTTGCGCAGGTCGTTGCCATCGATGGTGATACTGCCCGAATCCGGATCGAAGATACGCGTCAACAGTCCTACCAGTGTGCTTTTGCCGGAACCAGTTGGCCCAACGATTGCGGTGATGGTGCCGGGCTTTGCAGAAAAACTGACATTGTGCAACACCGGACGGTCCGCTTCGTAGGCAAAGCTGATGTTGTCGAACGTGATTTCATCACTGAATGGCGGCAGGGGAATAGCGTTGGGGTCATTTTGCACATCCGGCTCAATGTCGAGGATGTGAAATACACGATCGATGCCCATTGACATGTCCTGGGCGCTGGTCCATGAGCGCAGCAATCCCCGCACTTGACTACTGGTCTTGAAAAACTCCCCCTGTGCCCATTGAAATGCAGCCAGGTTCCACTTAACAAAGCTAAGGCCGATCAATCCAATCAGTACGGCAGCGAATGTCTCTCGACTCTCATTGGCCCAGATTGCCATCATGAATTCCCCACCGATCAATATGGCAGCGCTGAGGGTAAACATGACGATTGTGACGATGGCGGTCAATGAGCGCACCTTGTAGGCAGAATTGAAAGCCACCACCGAATCCTTTTCAAAGCGTTGCTGCTCAAGCCCCTCGGTGCCATGGGCTTTAATCACCTTGATGGAAGCAAAAACTTCCTGGATACGTGATGTCAGATCTGAATTGGCTTCCCGGGCCACCAGTGATCTGACACGCAGACGAGGCGAAAACCAGTGACCCCAGATAATGGCAATGATGCCAATCGTTGCCGCCAGCAATCCCAGCAGGGGATCGAGGGCAGTGACAAAGAGGATTGTGACCAGGTACATTGTCAGTTGCTGAATCACCGAGATCAGCATACCGATGATGGCAGTTACCTGGGCACTGTCCTGGTAGATGCGATAGACGGAATCGCCCACGCGGTGGTCACTGTGATATCGGAGGGAAAGCTGGTGCCAGCGTTCAACCAGTGCCAGTCTCAAATCCTGGTTGATGCGTTGCATGATCCACACATTGTAATAAGGCAATACGGCAGCGAATGGAAACATCAGGAACCCGACTACGACCACCAGCACCATATACGTTACTTGCAGTTCCTGTCGCTGGGCAACTGTCAGGGTTTCGATGCTGTCTCTGGCGATATCCGGCCGGCCGATGAAGTCTGCCAGGAAAGGGGTCAGTGGTTTGGCTTGCAGAATTGACTGATTGAGCAGATCAATGGTGAACAGTCCGGCTATGGTGGTCAACAATAGACCTACCCACACCAATACATAGTAGTAGACCAGATGGCATCCTAAACGGATCCGCACCTGTACTGCCCCGTTCGCTCTTCTAAACTGCAGCAACCAGATACCGAGGCAACCTAAAGATACCAAGCCGACCTGCAGGTTATCCGTCCAACCCGTTACTACCATGACTGCGAATGCAAGGGTGCCACTGCTGATCAACACGAGGAAGACGGCGGCTGCGATAAACCACCTGCCTGTAACGATCATCAATGACCAGGTGAGCAAGGTCATGATTGCGCTGCCCGTAACCAACAGATCAAGCTGCCAGTTGACACCAATCGGGGTAAGTCCGGAGACCGGGCCGATAAGTGCAAGTACGGTCACGAGTGGAGGTACATAGCCATAGCTCCAATCACTATCGGCAGAAGACAAGGTCGAGGAACGCAATAGAGTGTAATCACGCCAATGCCCCAGGATCTGCGGCAACAGAAACGGCCAGGTGCGTATCAGTATCTTAACGACATCACTCAGTCCGCGCGGATCCGAGTCGGCGCTGCGATCGCGATGGGCGGGAAGATCAGCATCACCCCATGTCGGCAGTGCATTAATCAGGTTCTGTTCATTCACTTACAATCAATCCTCTCACCATAGAAACAACCGGATTCCGCGCCACGATAGAACCGTGGGCAAGAATGCTACCCATGTCTGTCACCAGAGTAATTGCGTTGGAAAACAGCTGGGCCCAGCAGGCGTGGTCATAGGACAGATCGGTATGGTGGTATGATCATCCCACTGCTGCTGATGAATTCGCCCAGATAGACATGGTCCATCTCTTTGCTAAATGTGAATACGGACATGGTAACTGGAAGAGGCGCGCGAGAGCCACCCCCAATGTGGTACCGATCGATCTTGTCCCAAGTGTTGAGATGTTACCGGCTTGGACAAGATTCACAGCTGCAGTATCATTAACCACACAAATCATAAGGACTATTTTATGCCGCCGCTTGAGTGGAGCAGGGCCAATTCATACCATGGCTGGGCAAATATCGTCGCACGCTCGCAATGGTCGCCGGTTGGCCCGGCGATCAGCATGCGGTTGCCGACGCTATACGATGGCGGCCTGTGAGTTAACCTGGTGAATCATCCATGCCAATCACAGCAACTAAGTACAATATGAAGCACACCTCGCTGTTAGGGCACTCCCTGCTTATTCTGACAACACTGCTATGCTTTGCGATTCCCGACCTTCTCGCAGCACAACATCCTGAAAGGCTTCCACTTTCGACCTACGCAGCACTTCCCAGAGTCAAAGGCATCGCGCTATCACCGGATGGTCAGCGTATAGCGTTGATCCAGAGCGAATCCGGAATAGAGCTTATCGTCACAATGGATCTGGTTTCCAAGCAACGGCAGGTGGTTTTCACAAACAGCAACAGCAAAGTTGGATACAACTGGGTGAAGTGGGCAAACAATCGCGAATTGCTGATCAGCAGTCGTTTCATGACCAACGTTCAGAACACCAAGATCTATGGCACAACAATGCTGGTTGCCAATGCAGATGGGACGAATGTCCGACGAATTATCAAACACAGACCCGGTGATTGGAGCCCGCAGTATCTTGATCGGATTGTGGATATCCTCGAAAACGATCCGGACCACATTCTGTTGAGTGTTGATCTGGCAAGTCCGGGGGAGCCCCAGGTCTGCAGAGTCAATCTACAGAGAAACACTTGCGGCAAGGTTGTGCAGAACTTTAAGCGTGACATCCGCAGATGGTTGACGGATCGTCAGCAAGAAATCCGCATTGGCTTCTACCGAAAAGGTGCCACCAACAGAGTACTGTATAAAGCGCCGGGAGAAAGAGAGTTCGAACCGCTCTGGGACTTTGAATCCTATTCACAGGATAAGATCAAAATCCTGGGATTCGACCCGGACCGTTACACGCTCTATATCGTCACCTTACATGATGGACGGGACTCAATCTTCAAGATAGATGTGCGTGAACCGGGTGACCAAAAACTGATCTACGCCCATCCCCTCTATGATGTCTCCGGCAGTTTGTTTTATTCAGCAAAGAGCGGTGCAGTCATTGGCATACGAAGTACCATGTTGGGTGGCATCTCGTTCTGGGACCCCAGCTACAAGGCTTTTGAGCGTGCGCTAAAGAATACATTCAAGGACAGACAAGTTCTCGTACTGGACATGGACAGAACCGAACAAACCTATATTGTGATGACCTCTGGAACGAAAGACCCGGGCACATTCTACCTTGGCCAGGGAACTACGGTCACCAGATTGGCCAGACTCTATCCTGGACTCGATGAATCAAACATTCACGGTAAGAAAATGGTCACCTATGAGGCATCTGATGGGACCGAAATTGAGGGATTTCTCGCTCGGCCTTCGTGGGCAGGCTCGTCAGAACCCTTACCGACAGTCATCTTCCCCCACGGGGCCCGATCGCTCGTGACAATACCAAATTTGACTACTGGACAGAGTTCTTTGCAAGCCGGGGATATCAGGTGTTGCAGATGAACTTCCGTGGCTCCTATGGATACGGTCATGATTTTATGAGTCAGGGGCTGCTCAACTGGGGTAAAACCATGCAGGATGATATCGTGGATGGACTTAAGTGGCTTAAGTTCCAAGGGCTGGACAAGGATGATCAAGCCTGTATCGTCGGTGCAAGTTACGGTGGCTATGCTGCTCTGATGGCTGCTGCCAGAGATGATGGACATTTCAAGTGTGCGGTGAGCTTTGCTGGTGTCACAGACCTGAATATACTCGTTAGCAACCAAATGAAATTCATTGGCGGTAGCGCAGTAAGAAAGCTATTAGGAACCAGCCGTAAGGAACGTGGTCTCTATTCACCAGTCAAACTCGCGAGTAGAATCAAGATCCCCGTGCTGATGGTGCACGGAACGGAAGACAGAACGGTAACAATTGATCACGGCCGCAAGATGAATCGGGCGCTCAAACGTCAGAAACCAAAGAACTACAGATATGTAGAACTTGAAGATGGTGACCACCACCTCAGCCTGCAAAAGAACCGAATTCTGTTGTTTGAAGAAATGGAAGAGTTTCTTGCGACTTATCTCGACTGAATTGACCTCGTACGGGCGAGAACTATCCTATTCTGGCGTGGCTCAAGTCGAAACCGTTGCCTGAAACGGCTGCAGCTATGCTCTCACCAGGGACCCATATCAGTTTTCGCGAGTCACTGGCATGACGCGAAAGGCAAACGATTCACAATGGAAACTCCCACCTCGCAACGCCAATTCGCAGATCGTTTCGGTGACCACCCGTCGTGACAGGTTGCTACCGCAATCGTGTTTTTGGGTGATCTTCCGCCACATCGGAATTGCTAACAAAACGTCTGTCCGATAGGGTTACCGAAATCACCCTGGATATCGAAGCTGCGGTTTCTTCCGGCAAGATCACAAGGGAGCAAGCCGAGATGTGGTATCAATCGATCAAGAAGAATGGGCGCACGTGGAGTGCTATAGACCCAGAACACCGCGGATAGATCGTGAGAGAGCCCACGAACCGAAACTGTGGGCTGGCTCGCAGGGTTCACGGCAATACCAGAGCCATCGTCGATCACTATTCAAGACCACAGGTACAGTTGATGAGGTGCCGTAGGCATGAGTGAACTAGGATTGATCCAGGGATACCAGCAAGGCAATGCCGAAGCCGAAACGCCGAAGTTGAGCTTTCGAAAAATGGCAGCACTGGCATGGAAGACCTGGCCGTACATGCGGCCGATGCTGAAGCATTTGATCTTTTTGGGCTCGTTGTTCTTTGTCGGTGGTCTCGGCGGGTTGGTCACTTTATTTGTCGGCACGGATCTGTTCACCAACAAGGTGCTGGTTGGTGAGAAGCTGCAGCCAATTCAGGCCATGGTGCTGTTTGTGGGCGAGGAGTATGTCACCGATGACCCGGAACGGCTGAATGGCAAGCAGTCGGCCTCAAAAACGGTGCAACTCGAAAATGTTGAACCGGAACTGACCTGGGATCAACGCAAAACAGTGCGTAACCGGTTGATCATCTGGGGCATCCTGGGTGCTGTGGGCGCAGGACTCGTATGGCTCCTGATTCCCTACTACACCATGTGGGTCTGGCAGAGCATCAACCAGAATCTGAGGGTGGCCATGGTGCAACGGGCGGAGTCCTTGTCACTCAAGTATCACGATAATGCCAGGGTGGGTGATGCGATCTTCAGGGTCTACCAGGATAGCGCGATGATCATGAGCCTGCTGCAGAGTGGCATAGTCTACCCGATCATGACGCTCGGCTGGATCGTGTTTGCGCTGCTTTTTGTCATGGCGTTCGACCCGATTTTTGCAGCCATGATTATTGTTGTCGGCGTGCCGGTAGTTTGGGTGATTGTCGTCTATACCCCGCGCATCCGGCGTCGTGCCATGAACAATCGGATGGCCAACAGCGATCTTACTTCGCGCCTGCAGGAGGTCTTTGCCGCGATCAAAATTGTCAAAGCCAATCGCGCGGAGGCCCGGGTGTTCGATCGTTTCAACCGGGATTCCGTGAATGCACTAAACACCGCGTACTTTCTTCGATTGGATATGGTGATCCTGACTGCAATGGTGGCTTTGCTAGGGGGAGTCACCCTGGTATCCGCCGAATACATCATGGTGACCTTTGTAGTTGAAGAACGTGAGACGTTTCTGGGCGCCTGGGCAGCGTCATTCCTTGGCTTTGTTCTGTGGAATCTGGGGGCCTTTGAGATTGCCAGGAAGCGAGTTAGTGATCTCACCCAGACCGGCGGCTTCTTCGTTGGCCTTTGGACCAGGATGCAGGATCTGTTCATCGCCTTGGACCGGGCGTTCTATCTTCTGGACCTTAAGCTTGACGTAGTGGATCCGGATGAACCGGTCAGCTTCCCGTCACCAATCATCGAGGCGACCTGGCGCGATGTGTATTTTGGTTACGATGACGCCCATCCAGTGCTGCGAGGAATCGATCTGCGCGGTGGGGTGGGCACGGTGACCGCCATTGTCGGTGCGACCGGGGCCGGCAAGTCAACCTTGATGTCCATGTTGCTGCGACTCTATGACCCGGACCGGGGGCAATTGCTGGTCAACGGCATCGATCTCAAAGATGTGGCGGTGGATGACATACGGGCCAACACATCGATCGCATTGCAGCAGAACACGCTGTTTGCAGGGACTGTGGCCAATAATATCGCCTATGCAGCAGCGAATGCCAAACGCTCTGATCTCGAAGCCGCCGCCAGGATAGCTTGTGCGGACGATTTCATTAAGGCGATGCCGAAAGGGTATGACACCGAACTTGGAGAACGCGGTGGGAAATTATCTGCCGGACAACGCCAGCGCCTATCAATTGCGCGGGCCATCGTGCGCGACACACAGATCCTGATTTTGGATGAGCCCACTGCTTCATTGGATGCCAGGACGGAGCAGCAGGTACTCGCCAACCTGTCGGAGTGGGGTCGGGGGAAAGTGATATTCCTCATTACACATCGCCTGTCCACCATCCGCAATGCCGATGAGATTGCCTTCCTGGAGGATGGTCGAATCGTGGAACAGGGTCGGCACGACGAACTGATGTCCAAGGAAGCAGGTAAGTACCGTGGCTTCGTTAACGCGGAGATCGCTGGCAGTGATGTCGGAGAAGGACCATGAGCGAAGTCGCTATAAAAGAACAGGATTCCATCCTTCAGAGGGTTCTTGGCAAGAACACATTCGATGACCGGGTCGATGTACAATCGGACATCAACACGATCGAGGCGCTCTCGATTATCGGACGTTGCATCCAGCTGATTACGCGTGCTAAGGGTCTTTTCCTGGCTAAATTCCTGCTGGCGTTGGGACTGATGTTTCCAGTACTGCTGCTGCCATGGATGGCGAAGATCGTCATCGACAATGTCATATTGCAGCGCCCTTTTGGTGATACTGCTGTCGCCTATCCACCCTTTATGAATCCGATCGTGAACTTCGTGGATGGCAAGGGTCCGCTCGAGATTATGCTCACTCTGACCATCATATACGCCGTTATGCTGGTGACGATAGGCATGCGGTCCAGCAAGATGGGTGCTCAATTGGAGGAGGGCAGGGACGCCGCGACCCAGGCTGAAAATGCCCTGAGTTCCGGTGGTAGTAGTGGTGGTGGCATCTGGGGAGTCGCGGAGTTTATGGTGAATGTGCGACTCACCCAGACCATGGCGAATCACCTGCGCACGCGCCTGTTCGACCGTCTGAGTCGTCTGCCCATGACCATACTGGATGACCAGCGTATAGGTGACTCGGTGTATAGGGTCCTCTACGATGCGCCGCACGCACCCGACCTCGCTTACAACCTGACATTGACGCCGTTCTTATATCTGGTGAGTGCACTCATCAATATATACATTCTGCAATATTCCTATGGTGACATATCGCCTGAATTGATATGGATCGCCTGGGCGACGTTTCCCGCCATGTTTGCGATCTGTTTTCCTTTTTCCGGCGTGTTGCGACGAACCAATCAGAACAAGCGAGCCGCCGGTGCCGCCACTACCAATGCCATGGAAGAATCCATGAGCAACATTGGGGCCGTGCAGAGCCTGGGCGGCACGGGGCGGGAAGAAGAACGGTTTGCGGATCGGAGTAGCCACACGTTTCTGCGCGAACGCTACGCCCTGGCGGTCGTTATTGTAGTGGCCACAATTGCCGGAGCAGCGACGGGCACCGCCGGTATCTACGTCACGATACTCATCAGCGATCAGATCATTGAAGGCACCATGTCACCCGGCGACTTTGCCGTGCTGTTTGGGGTTTACAAGGGCATTGTTGAGCCGGCCAGTTTCTTTGGCGCCATGTGGATCAAGCTGCAGGAGACCATCGCCGCGGTCCGCCGGGTATTCTTCTTCGTGGACTATGAATCGGAAGAAGATCGGCCTGGTACAGTGGATCTGGGCACCATCTCTGACGGGGTTAGCATCCAAGGGGTCGACTTTGAGTATCCTGACGGACATCGCGCACTCACCAACGTCGATCTTGAATTGCCGATGGGCGAACTGGTGGCGCTGGTCGGCCCCACCGGCGCAGGCAAGACCACGCTCGCCTACCTGATACCGTCGTTGGTGATGCCGACAGCCGGCCGCGTGCTCATTGACGGCAAGGACCTATCCGAGGTCGATCTCGACTCGCTGCGACAGCAGGTGACCTATGTGTTCCAGGAGCACCTGCTCCTGTCTGAGAGCATTCGCGACAATTTGCTGCTGGCCAATCCCGCTGCAAGCGAGGCGGAGATGATGGCTGCACTGGAGACGGCCGGATGTATGGAGTTCATCGACTCAAAGCCGGATGGCATCGACAGCGTCCTTGGCCGTTCCGGCGACACCCTGTCCGTTGGGCAGCAGCAAAGTCTGTCTATTGCTCGTGGGCTGGTCCGCGATGCGCGAATCCTGATCCTTGATGAACCGACCGCGGCCCTCGATCCGCGCACCGAGGGTCAACTGGTCGAATCCCTGCGGGCTGCAGCCCAGGACCGCCTGGTCATCGTCATTGCGCATCGCCTGTCGACGATTCGCAGGGCCGACAGGATTGTCTTTCTCGAAGAAGGTGAGATTCGTGATGTTGGCAATCATGAAGAGCTGATGGCGAATCCGGATAGTCCATACAGAACCTTTGTCGAGCTGCAGAGCGGCTGAAGCGATGCACCTTCAGCATTGGACAGATTGAAACAGGAAGTGGGCCAGGATAACTAAATAGCATGATCAATGGATTTTCCTACTACATGGACAACCCCAAAGGAAACTGAATGAAAGACGACATAACGAATGTACGACTCCTCGCGACGACTGATGGTGATCTTGAAGTGCTTGGTGGCAAGGGCAGATCACTTGCCAGGATGGTTAATGCGGGATTTTCTGTGCCCGATGGATTTCACCTAACGACTGCTGCCTACAAGGCATTCGTTGCTGACAACAATCTGCAGGCGAAGATAGTGGAACTTGCCAGGCCTGAAGTTACGGCTGTCAGAGCGTCCTTTGAAAGGGCCTCAACAGCCATTCAACAGTTGATCGGCGAATATAATCTGTCCGCAGAGACCATTGCAGAGCTAAGCGAAGCCTATGCGGCACTGGTCGATCCTTCCGGGGGCCGAGCACCAGCCGTAGCGGTGCGCTCATCAGCTAACGCTGAGGACTTGCCGGGGCTTTCCTTCGCAGGTCAGCAGGAGACCTACCTGAATGTCAGCGGCGCCGAAGCCCTGCTTGCGGCAGTGCGAAACTGTTGGGCTTCTCTTTGGACTGTGCAGGCAATCAGTTATCGTCATGAGCATGCTATAGATCAGGGCTCGGTCGCCATGGCTGTCGTGGTCCAGATCATGGTGCCGGCAGATGTGGCCGGCATCCTGTTTACCGCAAACCCGGCCACCGGTGAACGTTCGGAACTCATTATCAATGCGAGTTTTGGCCTCGGTGAAGCGGTGGTCGGAGGGCAGGTGACACCGGACACGTTCATCGTGGATCGGAATTCCATGGCCGTGAAGGAAACGATCATCGGTCCGAAGGAGCAGAAGGTTATTTCCGATGCTGGGCAGGGCACCCGTTTGGAAGATGTGTCTGAAAACGAGCGTGCTCAGTCGTCACTATCCGATGCTCTTCTCGGCGAGTTGGCCAGCCTGGCCATCAAAGTTGAAGAACACTTCGATGGCTTACCCCAGGATATTGAGTGGGCGATAGCAGACGGCAAGCTTTCACTGCTGCAATCCAGGCCGATCACTAATCTGCCACCTCAACCTATCGAGGTGCAGTGGGAAGCTCCGGAAGGCATCAAGGGCCTGGTCCGTCGCCAGCTTATCGAAAATGTTCCGGATCCCACTTTCCCACTGTTTGATGAGTTGTACATCCATAAGGGTCTGGCAGGCAGGAAACCGGGCGGTAGGTCCGGCTTTACGACGCTGCATGGCTTTGCATTTCAGATAGCGGGATTTGCCACACAGACAAACGATGAGCAGTTTCGCCGTGAAATCAAGGCCCAGAAAGAAGCAGCCACCAGCAGCCCTGAGGGAAGAGCGCAGGAACAGCATGATCTACAGATGTTCCTGGACCAGTTGACAGAACAGGAACGTGCCGACTTTCAGACGATGGCTGATGGTTTGGCGACGGATAATCTGGCCCACGCGGTGACCATGCCAGAGAGTGACAATCCAACGTACGTTGCGTTTAACAAGACTGCCGTAAACGACCGGCAGCATGCTGACTGGCGCGAAAGAGCCGTTCCGGAACTGGAGGCAGCCACCGAGAAGTGGCGGCGGGTAGACGTAGAGACTGCCCCGGATGAGCAGCTCCTGACGGGGATTCGGGAATTGGCCGCTGCCGAAGGTTGGTACTGGAGCAGCAACGGCGGCCACACCTTTGGTGTTGCGAAATCCACAGACGATCAGCTGCAGTGCTTTCTGAGGGAAACCCTGCCCGACCACCAATTCACCAGTGGGCAATTCCTCTCTGGATTCAAGTCGAGGATCATGCAGGCCAATGACGACTTATATGATATCTGCAAGATGATCCGGGCCAGCAAATCACTCTTTGAAACTGTCGTTGCGACCCCTGCAAAACGTCTGATGGGCGAGCTTCAGGCACATCCCGACAGCGGGCCGATACTCGAGGCGCTCGACAGCTATCTGCAGATCTATGGTCACCAGGGCTATAGTCTGGATTTCGGTGAACCGACGCAGATTGAAGATCCGTCGACGCTGTTCGTGACCTTGAAGGCGATGGTGCAGAACAGGGACTACCACCCGAAACAACACGAGGAGCAGGCAACCCGTAAACGTGAACAGGCCATGAAGGACATCGAGGAGTTGCTCGATGGTCTGCAATACTGGCAGTTCCGGTACCGCCTTTGGTTTACGCGAAAGTACTATCCCATCCGGGAAGAGTCCTGTTTCGTCCTGGGTACTGCCTGGCCTGTGCTGCGGCCGATTGCAACCGAGCTTGGGCAGCGTCTGGTTGATATCGGCACACTGGCAACCTCAGAAGATATATATTTTCTCAATACCTCCGAAATTGAACCTGCCATGGAAGCGCGCCAAGGGGGTAACGCTATACCGGAATACGCACAATTGGCCGCTGAGCGCCGTGAATTGAGAGAGGCGCGCAGGCGTCTGCATCCCCCTGGCACGATTCCGCCGGAGATTAGCGAAAATCCGGGCGTCAAGTTCAAGGAAACGCAGTTTATCAATGATGATTCCAGCGGTACGCTGAGGGGTATTCCAGTGAGCCCCGGGACCATCACGAGTCAAGCCAGCGTGATCCATAACGCTGATGAATTCGACCAGATGCGACCGGGTTCGATATTGGTGTGCCCCATGACCTCGCCTGCCTGGACGCAACTCTTTGCCCACGCCAGCGGCCTGGTCACCGATATCGGTGGCATTCTGGGCCACGGTTCCATTGTTGCGCGGGAGTATGGCATCCCTGCTGTGGTGGGTACGGGCAATATCACCCGGCGAGTGAAGAACGGGCAGATCCTGGAAGTCGACGGTGACGCAGGCACTGTGGTGATTCAGTCTGACTAGCGTTAATGGCAGACTCCCTGCTTGGTTGCTGGCTGAAAAGGAGTTTGCTAATGTCATCCCTTCCGTGCTCAGTCATATCTAGCGTGCTCAATCATATATAGAGATCATTGAAGCTTGCGCATACAGATGTCAACAGTACCAATGACGTATACCGATAGCCTGTGCCCGGCCGGCGCGCAGACTTAGAAGTGCCAGAGTCAAGTAAGATGCGAGACATTGAACAATTGTGCAAGGACGACGATTTTGACTCGTTCATCGAGGAAATCTCCACGGGTCTGAGGAAAGTATCCACCAGATTTGTGAAAGAATTCATACTGGGTGTTCTAGGATCTCAATCGCTGAAGTTGACAGATATCAGCCATGTCCTTCAGGAAGATATTTCTCTACATGCTACCCAGAAGCGTTTGAGTAGAAATTTGGGCGATCCGGAAATCTCGCTTTTTGTTGGTGGGAAAATACTTGAACTTGCCGGTCGCAGGATCAAGAAAGATTCCCTCATTTTGATTCATCCAATCAAACTGCAAAAGAAGTATGCAAAAAGCATGGAGTATATGAGCAGCATCGAATCAGACCAGAACGTAACGGTCGACACTGAATGCCATCTCTGGGACGTTGTTAACTGTGAGCTGGAAACGGAAATACTGACACCTGTATTGCTAACGCCCTGGTCAAGCAACAACCTGGAGATAACCGAGGAAGAGTCCGTCCAACTTCTAACGGAAAAGGTCCGCGCTGCGTCAAAAGGCAATGGGCTGCTTGTGACCGGACGTTCCGGTGACAAGCGCGACATTCTGGTTTCCTGGGTCGGGGATGAAACAAGCCGGTTCCTTATCAGGCAACGGGATAGCAGTGTGCTTATGTACAACAAAAGGCCTTACACTGTTTACGAACTTGTCCAGATGTGTGATACACCCTATGGTAAGACTATCTTCAAATACCTACCTGATTCCGATTTCTCGGAGTATGGTTTTCCTGGCACACATGAGTTGGATGTGTTTATCCATTTCGGTTTTTTGCCGGTTAGATTGCCGGAAAAAGCCGATCGCCCGCTTTCGTTGTTGGTCATCAAATCCGAATTTGGTGAGCCTGAAGCATATCTAACGACGGAGCCATTGCGTCGCAATCGAAATGTTTTGTCTGATATGCTGCAAGCGTGTTTCAAGATTAATCGCATAGGTCGCGCTAACCGCGAGTCCCTGCTGAACTATGATTTCGATGATGTTCGTGTTCTCAGCTTTGTGCGACTTAAGAATATGCTTACCCTGATTCAGGCAGCGTCCTATTTCTCCGCAACTCGACAGAAACTCACGCTGGATGAAAACACTGTCGAGTTTCATCGTCGAAGGACACCCTGATTCGCCCACGACATCGCAGTGTCACACAGGTCGATACTGATAGGGAAACCTGTATCACGTATCAGGATTATGGATGAAGTGCAGCTCCGGTCATTTTGACATTGGAAATATGAACCAGTAGTTTGATCACAATAAGTTTTTTCCTGGAGAAGACAGTGAAACAGAAACCCGAAACGCCGGACCCGCAATATAACTGGACCCCCGGTGCTGACGCACAAACCGAGTCAGAAATCGATACTTTTTTTCACTCTCCCGAGATCGAGAAACTGAAAGAACTGATGTGTGATTTGGGACAACGTCTCTGGCAGAGGGCATTCGTCGATGGTAACGGGGGCAATCTGAGTATCAGGGTCGGGGACAATCTTGTACTTGGTACACCGACCATGATCAGCAAGGGACATATGAAAACGACGGATATGTGCCTGGTCGATATGGAAGGTACGCAACTTGCCGGCACCAGAGCACGGTCCAGCGAGGTGATGACCCATATTGGCATTATGAAGCGACAACCTCAGGCAAAAGCATGTATCCATGCACATCCCCCGACGGCCACAGGGTTTGCGATCGCCGGGATAGCGCCGCCGCGTTTTCTCACCCCGGAAGGTGAAGTATTTGTAGGTGAGGTGGGATTAGCACCGTTTTGCAGACCGGGCAGTGCGGAGATGAGTGATGTTGTGGGACGCGTTGGCACAGATCATCCAACTGTGATGATGATACATCACGGTATCATCACACGGGCGTTCCACCTGGAGATGGCTTACTGGCGTATGGAAAATCTGGAGGCCTACTGCGTATCCTACCTGGCTGCTCGCCAGGCGTTGGCAAACCAGAAGGAAGAGATCCCACAGATATCGGGTGACGATGCTGAGTATCTTTCCAGCATTTATGACTGGATGACGGCAAGAAGATAGCCACCGGGTTCCAGTGAGTGTGGGGTCACGTGCTCATTCCTGCAATCGCCACCGAAGTCGTGTACGCGGATCTGCTAGCCGCTCTGCAATTCAACGAACTGTTTATATGCGCCATCCGGAAGGGACATGAGTGTCTCATGATTACCGACATCCTTCACCTGGCCATCTTCGAGAAAAATGATGCGATCCGCTTTGCGAATAGTTGACAGTCGGTGTGCAATTATGATCACCAGCTTCCCTTTGGCGGCTTCCAGCAGTGCGCTCACCAATGCATTTTCTGTTTCCGGGTCGAGGGCCGCTGTGGGTTCATCAAGGATCAGGATTCGGGTGTCCCGAATGAGTCCCCGCGCGATGCACAATCGTTGTTGTTGCCCCACTGAAAGTGTATCACCGGATCTTCCCAGAATCGTATCGAGTCCATCCGGCAAGGTATTGATGAATTCCATCGCCCCCGCAGTTCGGCATGCTGTGACGATTTCATCATCGGTGGCCTGCGGCTTGGCCAGTTGGAGATTAGCCCGAATGGACTCGGCGAGCAGTATGTGTTCCTGAAATACATAGGAAACCTGGTCACGCAACGAGGCCAGGTTTACGTTCGCTGCGTCCGTGTCGTCAAACAGCATTCTACCGGATGTGGGCCGTAGGAATCCCGGCAGCAAATATGCAAGACTGGTCTTGCCGGCGCCGGTAGGCCCCACAATTGCTATCAGTTCACCTAACGAGAGTTTAAGATTGATATCGTTGAGCACTTGCTGTCGATTGGGGTATGAGAAGTCAACGTGATCCAGCGTCACGCCGGTTTCAATTGGGGGTATTGTATGGCCCTTTGTGTCGGTATCTTCGGACTTGTAGTCGAGAAAGAAGAACACTCTGCGCACTGCTGCTACATTACTTTGCAGGGTTATCCAATACATACCAATTCGAAGTGCAGCAGCACCAAGAGAATAGAACAGTCCAATCAATACACCGAAGTCACCCGGCGACATGATCCCTTCGATGATACCGTTGCCGATCTGTATGGTCACATAGATTCCCATAACGCCAGTGCACATAAAGCCAAGTACAAAGAGTATCTGGTTGAACAGGAAGACCAATCGATATCGTTTGAATGACTCGGAGCTACGGGCCTCGAATTTCTCCGTTTCCTGTTCAGTGCCACCCAGACTCTGCACCGCAGCGATATTATCCATGCTCTCTTCAATGGCATTGGTGGTGGCCGTACCCGATGCACGACTTGCCTGATTAAGGCGCCTGGCAATACCCGATAACGGAAATGTAACGACGAGCGCGAACGGGATCAATCCACCTGCAATCCACACCAATTCGGGCGCTACTTCGCCATAGCTGTATTGCATGAGGTAGAGTGAGATTGCTGCAAATGCAATGGTGAGTACCGGTGTAATTGTCAGGGTGTAGCAGATGCCCGATACCTGTGGTGTGTCATACATGACGCGGTATACAGAATCGCCAATGCGATGATCGTCCAGTGTTGTCATGGGAAGATGCGTCAATCGTTCAAATAACCGCGTACGCAAGTTGTTGGCCATGCGCTGAGTCAATCGTATGTTGACCATCATCTCAGACAGTCCCCAGATTCCTCCGGCTGTGCTGCTGCCTTGACTGAGCGTGGCTTCCGATTGCGTTGCAGAGTCCTGGCCTTGTGGCAGATAAACGTAAGTGCCACCGCCAGGGCCTCGTGTGCCGAATAGAACAAGCAATAGCCCATACATGAGGACAATCGCTGCCATGATTCCCATGGGGCCCATGTCGCCAACCAGGTCAATAAAGGGGTCCATGAATGGCGGGAAACGAACATCTGTTGTGCCGAATGGTTTCTGCAACAGCACCTGATCGATGATGATCTTGGCTACCCACGGGATTACCAAAGCCGGGAACATGGATACAGCAGCAAACACAAATTTGCCAGCGAACAGAAGTTTGACATCTTTCAATAGATTCAAAGAACGGCCAAGCAGTTTGAGTGATGCAAGGGATGAGATATCAGTTGAGGTATCTACGCGATCATCGAAAGCCAATTTGTCAGTGGTGGATGTGGCAAGTGCTGCTTCGCTCATGACTCACTGCCTTCTGCAGTTACCACCCCTTCAACTTCAGCGTTAACAAACCTGCGATAGCGACCATCCCCGAGTTTCATGAGTTCGTCATGACTTCCCATTTCAACGATCCGGCCATCTTCGAGGAATGCTATCTGGTCGGCATTGCGAATCGTCGACAGTCTATGGGTAATAAGAAAGACCACCCGATGCTTGCCCCAGTCGGCCAGATTCTCCAGCACTTCGTGCTCGGTCCTGGCATCAAGTGATGCAGTGGGTTCATCCAATATCAAAACGGGCGTGTCGCGCAGAATGGCCCGGGCAATAGATAGGCGTTGCCGTTGCCCGGTGGACAATTTGCCGCCTCGCTCACCGAGTTCGGTGTCGTAGCCCTGTGGCATCTCCTCGACAAATGTGTTGGCGCAAGCGACCGCAGCTGCGGCTTCAATGTCCGCGCGTGATGCATTCTGTGTAGCGTAGGCGATATTCTCGGCGACCGTAGTTGCGAACAACACGTTCTGCTGCAACGCAATGGCAGCATTGGATCGTAAGTCGGCCAGGGCCAAGTCCCTGATGTTGGTATCATTGACGAGAATGCTCCCCGAGTCAGGATCGTATAGCCGCAGGAGCAAGGACATCAGGGTGGACTTACCTGCGCCAGTAGTACCGACGATCGCGGTGATCGATCCTGCTTTCGCCTGCAGATTTACGCCCTTCAATACCGGCTGCCCGGTTTTGTATGCAAAGCCGGTTTCCTGCCAGGAGACCTGCCGAATTGGCGTCGGGAAGCCCACCGTCTGTTCCGCTTCCACCACTTCGGGTTCCTGGTCCAAAAGGTAAAAGGCCCGCTCAAGGCCCACGGACAGATCCTGCGCTGCTGCCCAGACATTCACGAGGTCTCTGCTGTGCCTGGTCATTTCAGAAGCAGAGCCGGAAGCGGACTGATAGGCACCCAGGTTCCAGCTGGCAAACCCCACCAGTGCCACTACGCCTCCCAGATAGGTGGCTTTCTCTGCAATACCCCAGCCGGCCATCAGGTATTCAGCCAGCAGCAATATGGCCACCGTCAGTATGATAACGCCCGTGCTTAGCAGGATATTTTCAAGACGCAGATGAAATGCTGCGTCCAGTGCCAGCTGTGAGTCCAACTTGAATTGTTCGATTACCATTCCCTCGGAGCGATTTGCCTTGATTACCTTGATCGCTGCGAACACGCTTTGAATGCGTGATGTCAGATTGCTATTGGACGCACGTGCCTGTCTCGAGCGCCTTTGTATTCTCGGCGTAAAAAACAGAAACATGCAGCTGACTGGTATGACGGCGATTAGGATCAGAAGGCCAAGCCAGGGACTGAAGAAGGTAAGCACAACCACCAGGAACAGCATCGTGGCGATCATACGCATGGGTCTGGTGATCAGTTCCAGCAGGACGTTTGTGATGGTGGCGCTGTCCTGATATACCCGGTAGATCGCATCACCGGTTTGGGCCTGGTCATGGAACTTCAAAGACAGGTTTTCTGCGCGCTCCAGCATCGTCACCCTGAGATGCTGATTGATACGTTGCTGTATCCAAACCATGTAGTAGTAGACCCCTGAAAGAGAAGCCATCAGCATGACACCGATGACAGCACCCCAGACCAGCATTCTGTATAGAACGGTGCGTCTCTGATCGTCTGACAGAAACACGTCTGCCGATTCGGTACCGGAATTCTCCTGGGCCTGACCAGCGCCGGGCCCCGCGTCACCGGGCTCCCCGGTCTGAACATAACTCTCGTCCAGCCCCAGAATAACTGCCTGGAGGGGTTGCAGGGACTTACCTAAGAAGACTTTGTTATTGAGGAGATCATATCCAACAAAGGTTGCGCCACCCAGCAGCGCACCCATGAACATATTGAGGAGCAGGAAGGTAATCACATGTTTTAACTGGGGCCTGTAATACGGCCAGGTACGCAGGATGAGTTTGCCAGTTGTTTTCAGGGTTAGCCCAGGGGAACCCTCGTCTACTTCTTCGGTCACGGCTACTCCTGTAACACGGGGTGATATTCTCCTGCAGAACTGAGTTATAAGTAGTTTGCGGAAGTGAGTCAATTCGCCAGTAGCGTAGTTCACCCAATTTCCCCACGGTTCGTCATTCCAGGAGCGGAGTATTGGGTGAACTCCTGCGCCGACAGCTTATATCTGTGTCTCTTATCTTGTTATGATCCATGCTTGATAAAGGGAATCGAGGAGAGAGCTATGACGCTCGAATTGGCAGGGATTGCAGATGATTTGACCGGCGGGATGATGATCGCAAGTTTGCTGGAACGGGAGGGAGTAACCTGTCCTCTGATCACCTCACTGGATCAGTTGGAACGACTTGATCCGGGTGCAGATGCGGTGGTATTTGCCAGCAAATTCCGACTCATACCGGCAGCAGATGCGAAAAAGGTGGTTAAGGATGCAGCGGCAGCCTTGCGCGAGGCAGGCGCCAGGCGACTGTATTACAAATACTGTGCAACCTTTGACTCAACCGATGATGGCAATATCGGTCCCTGCGGCGAAATGCTGATGGAAGCCATGGGTGCTGACCGCATGGTCTTCTGTCCCGCCTTTCCGGAATACAGCGTCACAGTCTTCCACGGTCATATGTTTCTCGGGCCCTATCTTATGTCCGACACCTTCAAACAATACGATCCGGTCACACCCATGAAGGATGCTAACCTGGTAAAAGTTCTGCAGCGCCAAACCAGCAAGAAAGTTGGTCTTATCTCCCATACGGTCCTGCACGCTGGGCGTGAGGCTGCTGAGGCTGCTATAGAAGCGCAGATCGTCAAGGGGACTAATTTCTTTTTGGTGGATGCGGTGGATGATGACGATGTTGTGCGCTGTGCCGAACTGGTTGGTGACTGGGCGTGCACGTCAGGTGCCGATGCAATGCCGGTGTTCCTTGCCAGGGTATGGAAACAAGGGTCAGCAAAGAGTAAAAAACCGCTACGCAACGAATTGCCTGCCGCCAGCGGGCATGAAGTGATACTGGCGGGTAGTTGCGCCCAGGCGACACTCAGCCAACTGGACTACTTCGAGAAACGTCATCCGTTGTTTCGTGTTAATCTGCTCGAAGCCGCCGAAGATAGCGATATCGTCAGTCGCATCATCGACTGGGCAAAGCCGCATCTCGACCAAGGTCCCATTGCGATAGCAACGTCAGACACAGTAGCCAATCTGAAAAAGATCCAGGCTGCTCTCGGCGTAAAGGAAGCCGCCCAATTGGCAGATAGCATCACCGGGCGGGTTGCCAAAAAACTGTATGATCTCGGTGCACGAAAGTTTGTCGTGGCCGGTGGCGAGACATCCGGACAGGTCTTTGATGCCCTTGGTATCAAAGAGGTGGTGGTCTCGTCATTCGATGATCTGGGTGGGGGCTACTGCCATGCAGAAAAGCCCGAGCCCATCTCCCTGTTATTGAAAGCAGGGGCAATAGGGGAGCCCGATCTGTTCTCCCGTGGGCTTGCTCGCATGCGGGCATCATAGATATCCGCCCGCCGATCATGTTATTCCCGGTGGTGTTCTGACCGCATGCGGTCATCATAAATATCCGCCCGCCGATCCGGTCATTCCCAGTGGCGTTCTGACCGCATCCATCTCCTGATCGGTATCTGCTCGCCGGTAATGCCTTCCGATGCATCCGAAGCCAGGAACAAAGCCAGGTCGGCGACTTCTTCCGGCTCTGGCGGCAGGGATAATCTTGGTACCGGATTGCCGTCCTTGTCTGTGTCGGGGGGGATAACCTTGTATTGCCGGAGCAGAGGCGTCGCGATCAAGCCGGGAAGGATACAGTTAACCCGGATATTGTGTCCGGACCACATAAAAGCCAGGTTGTTGGTCAGACTGTTAACTCCGGCCTTGGCGGCCGAGTAGTGCAGCATACCGGGATTTCCCTTGGTGCCGGCAATGGAAGATATGTTGATTATATTGCCGCCTTTCTGTTTGATCATTTGTTTGCCGGCAGCCATGCAGCAGATGAACGTGCCGGTCAGGTTGAAGTCGATCAATCGCACCCACTCGTCGTAGGGGGTATCTTCTGCCTTCTGCATCCGTGATCCGCCACCGGCGTTATTGACCATGATGTCCAGACTGCCGTACTTGTCGACGGTCGCTGCGATCAGTTTGTCGACCTGTTCCGGTTTAGTGATGTCGACAACAACGGCCATTGCCTCACCCCCGGACTCGACGATCTCGGCCGCCACCTTATCAAGGTTCTCCTGATTCCGGCTGGCGACCACGACTTTTGCACCGGCGTTCGCGTATGCCTGTGAAATGCACGTACCTATGCCACCGGCACCACCGGTTACAACGGCTACCTTATCTTTGATTTCAAATCTGGACACGCTGGATCTCCTGGAAGGGGAAATATTGACACGAAGACGATCTGTTCGGCCATGGTATGAGTATGGGGAATCTCGCCCCTGCTGTATCTGTGAGCAATATAGCACCTGCATGGTTGAAACTACCAAATCAGTGTCAAGAACATCACCCAATTCCACATACACGAGCGGCGCCGTATCGAGTCGTTGGGTCAGCAGCCTGTAACATGACAGATTACCGGAATGTTGCATTGGGATAAGTCAACTGCCGCCGGGCCGGAAAACATAGTCGGATCCTGGTCAACCGGTTGTGAGCACTCGAGAATATGGCTCTTGGCCTGGTGCATCATGGCAGCGTAGCGCCAGCATGATGTCTCTCATGTTAATTGATGACCATTTCCCGACATCATATCCATTAGATCGTCGAAAAAATGGGGGAACTCCATCTATAGTTTTGTTCTGATGTGGAGACTGGACCAATTCTGGCAACCAAAGAGGTTGATTTTGTTGGGAAAAAGAGCGACATTTGTCGCGTGTCAGATTGACACTCATGCGATTCACGATAGAGAAACAGGGGGCAACCTTATGAAGAGACTGCTGCTGTTCGCACTGGGTCCAGTGCTGTGCTTTACGGTATTACCAGCTGTCTTGGCTGAAGAGGCCGAGGAAGGACAATACATCGAGGAGATCATCGTTCAGGGTGAACGGGGAGAAGTAAACGTCTTGGATAGAGCCATGACAGTAACCGGCTTCAACCAGCAGATGATCGAGCAACTTGGCATCCAGAATGAACAGGACCTCGAGGTCCTCGTACCGGGCTTGCAGATAGGCAACCGCAGCCAGGGCGGCGGTAAAATGGAAGATGACCACTACTATATGCGGGGTCTCGGCTCCGAGCGAAGCGTCAACTTCTTCAGCGACACATCAGTCGCCGTATATATCGATGGCGTTTGGACCGACCAGACCTATGGCAGTGACGGCATGTTCGATGTCGAGCGCGTCGAGGTCGCGCGAGGCCCACAGGGCACTACCGGTGGCCGGGCAGCCATTGGCGGGTCGATCAGCTTCCACACCCGGAAGCCGACTGATGTCTTCGATGTGAGGACCGAGGCGGAGTTTACGGATCAGACTACCCAACGCATGCGGGTAGCCTTTGGCGGCCCGATCAGTGACAGTGGCTTCAGCTACCGATTGGGTCTCGGCAGATGGACCGGAGACGGTACGATTGACAATATCGGCTTTGGACCTGATGTGGGCGAACCGGATCAGACCATCTTTGCACCACAGTTGCGCTGGAAAAACGATCGCTGGGACATCACCGCACGCTATTCCAGACAGACGGACCGGGGCACGCCACATTCCTCGCTTCCCCTCGGCAGCGTGAATACGGTAGACCAATACATATTGAATGACGCGACCGGGGAATGCCTGACGGTTACGGACCCCGTGACCGGAGAGTCGGTGTGTCAAAGGAACCCGTTCTTTGGGAACCCGGCAAACCCGGCCACGGAAAAATGTAGCAACATCAACTCCGATGGTACCCGGGATGAACTCAATATCATCTGTGATCCAGATGACATGCAATGGGAAGTCGCCTTTAATGCACCGCTCGAACAGGACAATGAAGCTGAAAACGCCTCGCTTGATGTGCTTTTTGCCCTCAACGATACGCTGACTCTCAACTACAAGTTCGGTTGGCGCGACGTCGCGCAGCGTAACACCAACGATACCGACCAGGGCAACCGCACGGGCGGCGGTGTCTGCCCTGCGGAGCATCCCAAGGTAGCGGTGCCGGTGTACGCCGACTGGGTCGAGATTCCGGAGGGGAGTGGCAACTGGCTGGAACCAGGCACAGCCGTGGTTGGTGCGGTTGCTCAGCTCACAGAAGGTCAGACCAGCCGCTACTGTGCGCTGGATGGCGGTGGCAACGGCACTTTCAGTGACACCTACCTGTACTCCGTTTTTACATCCACGCAGACGAGCCACGAAATCACCCTGACCTCCGACTTCGATGGACCCTTTAACTTCACCCTCGGATACGTGACGATGGAGGGCGAGGAACCCAACTTCTATTCAGGCCCTGACCACGGTTCAGCGGCGCAAGATTATTTGTACGAGGACAACCTCGCTCAATGTGAAGCGGCGCTTGCAGGGCTCTGGGGAAGCGGCGGTACGTTGAGCGGTGGCACCAGCCAGTTGTTCAGAGACATCGATACGGATTCGGATGCCATGGCCCACGTGGGGACCGGGGCATACTCCTACGCTTGCGCAGGCGCACCGGGGATTTCCGCCTATGGCGACACCGGGGACAATAGTTTCAGTGCCAACCTGGACGGCTTTGGCTGGGCTTTTTTTGGCAGCGCAGACTATGAAATGTGGGGTGCTTACTTGAATACCGAATATGTGGTCAATGACCTATGGACGGTGTTTGGCGGCATTCGAAAAGACGAGGACGATAAGGATCGTACACAGTCCATGTATGCCTACGTCGAAGGCTACCAGGCCGATGGTACCCTGTGCAGCGATGCTGTCTCCGACGATTGCTTCGCTGTTGTGAGGGCGGGTCCGCACGATTCGAGCATCGACAATTACGCAGGCAGGGGAGATATGAACTGGGATGATATCACCTGGAATGTTGGGACCGAGTTCCGACCCAATGACGACATTATGGTATATGGTCGCATCTCCACGGGATACCGGGCCGGTGGCTCCTATGGCTATGGTACGAGCCAGGCACCATGGCAGTTTGAGGCCGAAGAGTTGACCAACTACGAAGTCGGTCTCAAGGGGATGTTTCTCGATAACGCCCTGCAGTTACAGGCCTCCTATTTCTTCCAGGATTTTGAAAGTCACTGGATGTACGCGAGCCGGTTGAAGACTGAAGCGGAGATCGCCATAGATCCCAACAGTGGCCCGTTGACCAGTGAAATCACGCCTATCTCCGGGACCGAGATTCACGGTATCGAGTTGGAGGGTGCCTGGCGCATTACCGACTCGCTGTCAGTACGTGGGTTCTACAACTACCTGGACACGAGTGTCGGCGACTACCCGTCGCTCTATCCATTCGCAGTTCCCGGTGAGGCCGGCGGCTGGATTGAACTCCCATGGGTCGATGGCAATGGCAATGCGCAGAGTTCATGGATTTTTGGGTCGGCCGATCCGGTCGAACTGGGTGGCAACCAGCTTGCCAATCAGCCAGAGCACAAGGGTTCGTTGACGTTGGCCTATGACGTGCCAATCCCGGCAGAAATGGGAACCCTGGAACTGCTGACGATTGTCAACCACCGCAGTAAGAAGTATGTGGAATTGGGGAATTTCGACGCATACGCCGTACCTTCCTATACCAGATGGGACCTTCGTGCAAACTGGCGGCTGGCGAACTCGGCATGGACGGTGACCGCTTTCGCTCAGAACCTGCTGGATGAGGCCGCCATATCGATGTGGTCGCCCCGTGAAGGCACCGGTAGCCCCTATGGAACCATGGTGGAACCAAGGCAAATTGGCTTGAGCGTCAGCTGGCAAAACCAGTAGTCCCAGTCTAGCCCTCCTAGCTATGGGCTTGACGAAACCATGAAGAAAGGCCTGCCATGCAGGCCTTTTTTCTACCCGTTCCCGGCGTCCGCCATTAAGGGGACAGTTTACTTAATTCGGGAATTCCGGGTTTCTTGTGAGCGGTGCCTAAGCTATTCACTGTCGGCGTCCGTTCCTCCGCCCCTCCTTAGTACCACGGTGCCGGCGCCCTTGAAGTCGCCAAATGTTTCCACGACGCCACTCGGCCAACGAACGGTAACGTTGCGAGCCGAGGACCCATTACCGAGACCAAAATGAACATGCGGATCGTTCGAGGCCAGATAACTCCCGGTGACCTGTACGTCTCGATGGATCCGTATCGAGCCGATGTCCGTCGAAACTGTGGCGGCGTAGGCATCCCGCCCGTCCCGGTTGAGGACACGGAAACGAACCCAGTTGCCGCGGTCGGGCACCTGGTTCATGAGCAGGTTCGTCGGCCCGTCGCGGTTCACGACTATAAGGTCCAGCCCGCCATCGTTGTCGACATCCCCCGTCGCCACACCTCGACCGGTGTAGATAAGCGCGCGCGCCGTACCGCCCTGTAATTCGACTTCCTCGAATGTCGCCCCCGGCAGCCCGCGAAGCAGAAGATCCGGCTGGGCGTAGACATCATCGGTGATGGACTCCCTGGAAAAGCCGATGGCTCCATTGGCCTCGTAGAGATCCAGTCGCGCATCGTTGTCAAAATCTGCCAGGGCCAATCCAAAGCGCGTGTAACGTTTTGTCCCAGTCGCCAGACCGACCGACACAGTGGCGTCCTCGAAATGGGTTCCTTCGTTACGAAAGAAGGAATCGGTCTGGGTGGCCAGGTTCACCACCAGGAGATCCGTATCGCCGTCGTTGTCCTGATCCACCGCAGCCACGCCCATACCTGACTTGACAACACCATGCTCGTCAACCGCACAGCCCAGTAACAGGGCATCATCCTCGAAGCGCAGACCGCCACGATTGAGCCACAACTGATTCATCATCATGTCGTTGGCTACGAAGACGTCAGTGAGTCCGTCGCTGTTGGCATCCAGGCCGACCACACCCAGCCCGTTACCAAAAGCCACGCCCAGACCGGCTGCATCGGAGATGTCTGTGAACGTGCCATCGCCGTTATTACGGAACAGACGATCACGCGCGGGGGCACCATAGGCAGTTGGCCAGCAATAGTCTGCCAGGTGCCAGCCGGTCGCTGTACTAAAGCAATCCTGTTCGATCGACAGACTCCAATTCACATAGTTGACCAGGAACAGGTCGAGGTCACCGTCCACATCCAGATCCAGAAATGCCGCAGCAGTACCCCAACCCGCATCGTCAACGCCGGCTACTGCGGAAACATCCTCAAACTCCCCATTGCCCCTGTTTCGCAGCAGCGCGTTGGGACCCAGGTTGGTGACATAGAGGTCAACATCACCATCGTTGTCGTAGTCGCCTGTCGCCACTCCCATACCGTACCCGGTATCTCCTGCGCCACCGGCATCTGCGACCGCCGTAAAGTGTCCATCACCACGATTGAGAAACAGTTGATTTCCAGGTCGATTCTCTGAAACCACTTTACCGCCCTGGACCAGATAGGCATCCAGGTCGCCGTCATTGTCAAGATCGGCGAGCGCGGCACCGCCGCCCATAATTTCAGGGAGGAGATATCGGTCTGAATGTCCCGAATCGTACCGGAAGTTGAGTCCGCGGAGGTCGGCCTGGTCCTCGAACCATGGCGGAGTGGACCCCCGTGTATCCTCGTTAGTTGACACGTCCTTGTCGGCGCACCCGATCTCGGCAAGGAGTGCACAAAGGATGATGGCGTTAGTACCTGTTCTCATTACTCTGACCTTTCTTCCAGTTCAGCCAGGTGTTTGAATGCTCCTTGAACATCGCTCTCGTGCGTTCCCAATGCATCCGCACGGTCAAGTGAGACGCGCGCCTCCTCAAGCCGGTTAGACTTGGCAAGGGCGAGGCCGAGATTCAGGTGCCCGAGGGTGAAGGACGGATCGATGCGAACCGATTCCTCAAATCGTTGGATTGCCCTGGGCAAGCGCTGCAGGATAGCTTCAACGTCACCTGCATAGAAGAAAACGTGAGGATCGGTCGCATCATTGCGCAGCGCCGACTCGAAAGCGGCCAGCGCGTCTTCATATCTTCTTTGCTTCTGCAGGAGTAGCCCCTTCCTGGTGTAAGGCAGAGCCGCCGCCGGCTTGAGCTCGATCGCCCGATCGAGATGCGCCAATGCAGTCGCCGGGTCACCCCGGTTCTCGTAGAAGGGCGCAATATTGAGGTGAATGGTGTAGTGGACAGGCGGTCTTTCGAGCGCTTTCTCTAGAGTCCAGAATGCCTTCTGCAGCTCACCATTTTTCACATAGGCACTGGCCAACGTGTTGATGACCACTTCGTTGTCAGGTCGCTCTTCAAGGAGCGATCTAAGTGATTGCTTCGCTTCGCCTGTCCGGTTCAGTTTTAGCAAGCGCTGTGCATGACGTACACGAGCCTGGAAGCCAACTTCATAGGTTCTCTTGCTGTCCTGCCAGTCATCTTGCCAAGTTAGCCGTTGCGCCGACTTGCCCCGCGCCAAGGCAACTCGTGCATCATCGAGTCGACCAGTCTCGCGATAGGCTCTGCCGAGTAGCTGAAACACACTCGGGTATTGAGCTTCCCGTGACAATGGTTCGAGCAGCGCAACTGCTTCGTCGGGTCGATGCTGATGCAGGCGTACGCGGGCTTGGCTTGCTTTGGCGACTGCGGCAAGCCCCAGGGCTTCTGCCTTCTTGAAGGCCTCATCGGCCTGGTCAACCAATCCCACGTCAAGCGACCAGGTACCGCGCCACATCCAGGCCGATGCATGGGTTGCATCGATGTCAATTGCCCGATCCAAGGCTTGCAGCGCCTTTTGTTGTTGACCCAGGCCGGCCAACATGAGCGCCTGATAATACGGCCACCGGGCTTCATCAGGATCGAGTAATTCGGCTTGCCCATAGCTGGCAAACGCGGCGTCAGGAAATCCGTTGACTTCATAGGCCATGCCCAGTTCACCCCGTGGAAGACCACTCTTTGATTCAGCACGTGCCTTAGCAAGAAGTCCTTTCACGAGTTCAGTCACCTCGGGTACGGATTCATCCAGAGGGACCTCAATGGGCGCTGCAGACGGAACAGTTGTCTCTTCCCCTGGATCTGTCTGTGTGTCCAATGAGCACGACAGGGTTACAGTTAACGGCAACGACAGCAGCAGGATTCTGGCAAGGTTCCCCATAGGGTGCTCTAGGGTATAGTAGCTGAGGTGGATCATAGCATATCGAAACACCCGCCAACGAAGCCACTGGAGTTGAACTGTTAGTGGATGCGTGATCCCTATGGAAGGAGGTGTCTACGATGGGCACCACGACGGTGTCGTATTCACTGGAGAGAACAAGATGGTCAGTAGCTGGCCAACGATGTGACCCGTGCGTATCCAATTGGTGGAGCTGTAATGTCCGGCTGGTGGTCGGCTAAATCCTGGTGACTATCATGTCGGTAAACCGACAGTCGACAGAATCATCCATTAATTCGGTTTCATCATGTAAGAGACTCGGCTCATCGGACTTTAGTGTTGTCTTGTCTGCCGGGGATAGTTTCTGCATGGCTTGCATTATTGCACCGTTGAGGTCAGGCGCACCGTATTTGTCCTCGAGGAGTGATTCAATCCTCCCGCGAGTGAGGTCTCTGACGACTTCCCTCACATAGGTGGTCGACAGCGCATCGTCGTTGAGGATTTCCTGCTGTAGTGTTTGCTGTGCTGCCGCCCAATTCTCATAATTCGGATACAGCAACATCTGGGGATCCCTTTTGTTGCCTTTTCCCAGGCCCTTGCCTGCCGCACCTTTCGCGCCAGCTTCTTTAGCTGCTTTGGCGCCTGCCAGGGCCTTTTCGATGTCAGCGTCCGTCATGCCTTTTGTCTTCATGGCAGCACGCATGTCGGTTTCAGTCCAGCCTTGCTTGGCAGCATTCATTTTCGATTTCTTGCCAGCCGCCTGGCTGATGAGTTTCTCGATACTGTCCAGGTCGAGTATCGAAATCGGACTGATATCGATCTCGAACTCCAGCCTGACCTTGAATTTTGTTGCTTGACTCATTTCCGGTTCCTTAATGTTTGAGTGTCAGTCGAGGATTTCGACGAGCCCTGCATCGCCGTCCACTGAAATTCTCTGGCCGCTCTTCAAGCGTTGTGTCACGTTGCCGAGGCCCAGCACCGCAGGGATGCCGAATTCCCGCGCCACAATCGACCCGTGGGCAAGAATGCTGCCGATATCCGTCACCAGAGCAATCGCGTGGGAAAAGAGCTGTGTCCAGGCAGGCGTGGTCATGGGACAGACCAGTATGCTGTTGGGTTTCATCTTGTCGAACTCAGCCGGCGTCAGGATGACGCTGACTTCGCCTGTAATCTTGCCGGGGCTGACTGCGAAGCCGCTCATCACGTTACTGTCCGGCGCGTTTAGTTTCTGCGTGGCGGCTGGGTTGGCGTGCCGCTCTATTGGTATGGCGCCGGGCGGATGAATTCTCTTGCGTGCTTCGCGCAGCTCTCTTTGTTCAGCGGCGAGTTGCATCAGTTCAGGCAGAGATCTATTGTTGGCTCGGGCCGCAATAGCCTTCTCGATATTTTCTGTACGCAGAAAATACAGATCGTCGGGCTCGTTGAACGTACCCACATCCACCATGCGTTGACCTAGCGCTCGCGCCATCTTGCGCAGTAACGGCCAGCCGCCGCCCAACCAGAAGACCACTTCTTCGCGATGGGGATAGAAGTTTCGGGCCTTCCACAGGTGCCAGCGAAATTGCGCCATCGCGTTGTCGTCGAGGACGTTACGAATCTCGCGAACTGCCTGCTTTCGCTTCTCGGATACTTCCGCATGATGTTTGGCGGGATCATAGTTCGTGTCCTGTACCTGGGCTTTCAATGCAACCATGATGGGAATCGGATCTTCCGCAGCGGTGGGTTCCGCGAAGTCGAGGGAATAAATCTGGTGGCCGTAGGTCTCGTTGTATTTGTCGATCAACTCAATCACGGCTCCGCCCGCCGGGTGCTTCCGTAGTGCCGTTAGCAGTTTCGGTGCGGCCGTGCGGTTCACCATATCCGTTAGTGACTCGTCAGACCGGATCACTTTGGACATTTCCCAGATGTCCAGTTGTGCCTGCATGGTTCTGGAAGGAAATCCCGAGAGGAACATGCCGCTGGTAAAATTGTGATCCGGTGCCGCGGCTTTAAGGAAGCCCTGCAACTGCTCGTCGGTGACTTTGGCCGTGGCGAATACTTTCGAGGATTCCTCCCAGTAAGCTGCGTCTTCGTTTGAGATTACTCTGATGCCATCCAGGAGCTGCGTGTCAGACGCGTTGGCAAGATCAAGTTTAGACCATTCATCTATCAGGGCCTTGTAGCCAGGCAGCCAGTCATCACGCCAGAAGTCGACCAGCTTGGTCCACCATTCCCTCGGACCTCTCTCATTGAATGCTGCCATGGCCTTGGGATCGAAGCCTTGCGGGGCCTTGAAGTCTCTGCGCTGATAGGCATAGCCGTTGACGGTCAGGTGAACATTGCCATTGGTCATATCCTCGATCCGGTGTGGCGCTTCCATTCGCGCCAGGCTGCGATTCATCCCGTTCTGCAAGCCGATTTCAAGATACAGTTCGTCAAATAGGGGCGATAGGGGATCCGGCATGTTCTCAACGATCTGGCGGCGCAGCAGCAGGACGCCGGGTGCCGGTGGTTCCCACTTGAGATCCTTGAGTGGCTGTGGTGGCAGGTTGGTAATGGGTCGCGACTGTAACAGGTATAGAGTGTCATCCTTGACCGCCCACTCGATATCCTGGGGGACGCCGCCGAAGTGCTGTTCTGATTTGATGGCCAGATCAGCAAGTTCGGCGAGGTGCTTTGCAGAGAGTGAAGAAAGGCCCCTTTTCGATGCTGACACCTCCTGCAAGATGGTGCCACCATCACCGTCAGAGACAATCATCTGCTCCTTGGCGCCAATCACGGTTTCCTTCACTCTGTTCTCGTTACGATCGAATACATAGGTGTCCGGAGTCACCTGGCCGCTGACGACTGCTTCGCCCAGACCAAAACTGGCGTTGGCGATCATCTCGGATCTTTCTCCCGTTGCCGGGTTCGCGGTAAACAGTATTCCGGATACTTCTGAAGCCACCATGATCTGCACGACTACTGCCATGGCCACCTCATCGTGTTCGATACCCATCTGCTGGCGATAGGTGATTGCCCGCGGTGTCCACAGCGATGCCCAGCAATCACGAACAGCAGCAAGCAAGGCATCGTTACCGATAACATTCAGGTAGGTCTCCTGTTGTCCGGCAAAGGACAGTTCCGGCAAGTCTTCCGCGTTAGCAGAGGAGCGTACGGCAACGGCAGGATTGTCACCGAGCTTCCCGTAGGCACCTGTGATTTCTGCAGCGACAGCAGGTGACATATCGAGGCCTGAGAAAAGTCTGGCGATGTTTTGTGATGCGACCTGCTCTTGTCCGGATGCCTTGCCGGCTTCTTCCAGGATACGTGCCTGCAGATTATTGTCTGCGACGAACTCCCGGTAGGTTGCCGTGCTGATATGGAAACCACCAGGCACCGGCAGCCCCGCCATAGTCATCTCTGAGAGAGATCGGCCTTTGCCCCCCACCACTTCAAGTAACGTGTTCTTGCCATCCAACGCTAGAATATAGTCGCCCATTTAGAGTCCTTTTGGGATGTAAGCAGCGGATATGCTGCCGGATCGGGATGTGCGTATTATAGTGAATTCACGTTGGCCGGACGAGCCAGGTGAAAAGGGAGATCCCCCATATACGGGTCGGGTAGAATGTCACAGGTTCTTGAGAACCGAGTCAGGTCTTCCTAACGGTGTGGAAGCCCCAAGTTGGCCAGTATTGAGGCACTGGTTGCTGTCTGCAGCATCTGATATGGCACAGCTTCCACGGCCGGGCCCAGTGGAAAACGTCTTTGCCCAGGATAAATGACTGTGATCCGTTCGAGACCCAGATCATTGAGCGCCGATGTCATGGACCGGGTCATGCTTGGCGCATCCGTGCGTTTGCACTCTATCCCCGACCACCTGCCGTTCTTTTGCAGGACGAGATCGATCTCGGCACCCTGATGGGTCGCCCAGAAGTAGGCCTCATCCGGTTGCACGAGCGTCAGCAACTGTTCAATGACAAATCCTTCCCAAGAAGCGCCCAGTTTCGGATGATTGTGCAGTTCGACTTGACTCTGGATCCCAAGCAGCAAATGCAGCAGACCGCTATCTCGGATGTAGACTTTCGGCGCTTTGACTTGGCGCTTACGGATATTCGCATGATAGGGTTGTAGTTGGCGGATCATGAACGCATCTGATAGCAGATCCAGATATCGCCGTGTCGTCGATGGCGCTACATCCAATGCGCGGGCTGGTTCCGCCGCATTCCACGTCTGACCGTGGTAGTGCGCCAGCATCGTCCAGAATCGCCTTAGCACAATCGCTGGCACGCGCACGCCCCACTGAGGTAAGTCCCTTTCCAGCAGCGACTGGATGAAGTTGCTGCGCCATATCGCACTGTCTGAATCTGTGGCGGCAAGATATGACAATGGGAATCCACCACGCAGCCAGAGCGCTGATGCGGATTCTTCCGGCAACTCGTTGAGGTGAAAGCCGCTCAATGACAGGTGTTCGGTGCGACCTGCGAGGCTCTCTGAAGACTGCCTTAACAGGTCTCCTGATGCGCTGCCGAGAATCAGGAATTGCGCAGGCGAATCCTGACGGTCCGAAAGAACCCGTAGGATCGGAAACAGCTCTGGTCTCCGTTGAATTTCATCGATGACAATAAGACCCCGAAGAGGCGACAGGGACGTCATGGGCTCGTCCAGCCGTGCAAGACTGGCAGGATCCTCGAGGTCGAAATAGTTGATCGATTCCACCGGCACCAGTTCGCGTGCCAGTGTTGTCTTGCCACACTGGCGAGGGCCGATGAGGATCACTACCGTGCTTCTGGCAAGTGCGGAACGGATCCGATCGATGTGCGATGGTCTAGGAATCATGACGCCCATTCAACATGAAAATACGCTTCATAGCAACCGATTTTCATGGTTAGAACGGCAGTGTTGTGATGTGGGCATCAGAAGAGGATATTACAGATCCCTGAATTCAGGACCAATGGCCAGTTCGGGGAATTGCTGCTTTACGATTCGAAGAGCAGCTTCTGATTCCGGGAATTGGCCCTTGTCGCCGGTGTCTTCTATCCAGGCATCCAGCAGTTTGTGCATCTCTGTCAGGATCGCCCGGTGATCAGCATCATCGACCAGGTTGACCAGTTCGTGCGGATCGTTGTGCAGATCATACAGCTCTTCGGCCGGACGCTCGCCATAGGGCAGGGCTTGTGCATCCGTTAGTTCTCCCCTGTCATGCATTTCCTGTATTCTGACAAAGGCAGGCCATTTGGATCGATAGCTGGATTGCGCCAGAGGCCTGTCGGTCATAAAGTTGCGCATATAATGGTAGCGCTTACCGATCACCGAGCGGGTTCGATCGATGGCCCATTCGCAGCGATCCCGTGATGCAAACACGTGCTCACGCTCGAAGTCCTCGGCAAAGAGGTCTTTCGTATCCATGTATTCAGGAATCTCGATACAGGCCAATGCCAGCGAGGTCCCTGCAACATCAAGCAGGGCGGTCTGCTCTGAGCGTTCGCTACCTGGTGGTATCGTTGCCTGCATACCAGGCGCCGCGATGATCAGCGGTATATGTAGACCTTCCTCATAGCAGAATTGTTTGGCTCGTGGCAGCAGTGAGCCATGATCGCTGATTAGAAAAATGACGGTGTTTTCCCACAAGCCGTCATCTTTTAGTTTGTTGATGATTTCACCCACTTCGTAATCACTGATCATCATGGTGCTCAGTTGACCGGCGATTAACTCGCGCATCTCCGGAATGTCCGGATACTGGGGAGGCACCGTAACGTCGGCCGGGTCAACCGCTTTTGCATTTACCGTTGTCATGTATGCGCTGAGGTCACCATGGGAATAGGCGTGTTTGCCGCCCCAGGTTTGGATTTGTGCAAAGAACGGCATACCTTCAGGACACTCACTCCAGTTACCTTTTCCGGCCTGGACGCCTTTTAATTTACCTGGATCAACTCCTGTGTTACCGGTCGAATACAGTTTCGTTCGATCGTAAACAAAATTGTAGTCGTCCTTACCCCGATTAAATGTGAAATAACCGGCTTTGCGGAATACTTCCGGTACGGTCTCAACGCCGTCTGGAAGATAGATCTCTTCGCCGGAAAACCGGCTGGATCGCTGGTGCTGCGCGCCGACCCGAATGGCATCGCTGCCGGTAATAATGGCTGACCGGCTTGGGCTGCATACCGGCGCGGGCGAGTAAGCTCGTTGGAATAAAACACCTTCCGTTGCCAGCGCATCGATATTGGGCGTGTTGACCAGCTTCTCGCCATAGCAGCCGTATCGGGGATCCTGATCTTCGATGTAGATCCAGAGTATATTTGGAGGATTGCCGGTCGATAGCGGCATGCGACGAACCCTCTCAATCCAACAGGAACATTAAGGGGTATACCAGATGGGTGAAGAATAAGCCCGTCCCTGTGTGACCAGGGGTATTTGTTCAGACAGATCCGTCAAACCGTAGTACGCTGCGTCGTAAGCCGTCCAACGCGGTGTCGGTATCTGGATTGCGCGCACGTAATAGAATGCCGCTTCTGTAGCATCAAAATCCGGATCGGTCCAGGTGACTGACAATTCCGCCGCACCGATGGAGTTATGGTAAGTTGCGCTTGCCACGTCCACGCTTGTACCGACCGGCTGCAGTTTGCCATCCTTGCCAACGCTTCGCTCGTCTGACCAGGCTACGTCGTAGACGTTCTCGAAGAGTTTGCCCTTGGAATCCCGCCAGCCCTTGATGATCTGAACGCGATCCAGATTAGCACCTTGCGGATCCTTTACGGCACGAATCAGGAAACCGGGTGCCTTTCCGTTGGCCGCAAGTGTGAGATCCCCTCCCATGGGTACGCCTTTCCGGTAACCAACGGCAGCCACGTTCGGACTGGATGCATCAGATTCCGTGTAGTCCCAACCACCAAAGAACCGCAGCATGATACGAGGTCCGGTTGTGGCATAAACCTCCCGGCGTTTGAAGGCCGCGAACAGCGAAGCACGCGTATTCTCATGAGCCCAGACACCCGCATATCCGGAAGCCCCGTAGATGGATTGAAATACGGCGCGATAGCGACTGGGTTCATTCAGCCCCATCTTGCCCCAGAAATTGTCTTCGTCGGCTGTTGCCAGTCCGGTATGGGAATCGGTGCTGCCGATCATGCCGAACTTGAATGGATTGGTGCTGAGTTCAGCCTGTTGGTCCAGACCGAGTTTCAAAGCAGAACGCGCATATGATTGCCTGGCTAAATCATAGGGATCCTGCGGTGGCTTCTTTGCGGCTGCCTGGGGCAGTTTGCCGGTTTGCTTTTTCCCGGATTCGGAAGTTTGAGATTTCGGCTGCACTTTCTTCTTGGGGTCTGTCGAATATTTGCCTTTCGTCTTCGCTTTCGCCTTCATGCCTGCTGAGACCGGCTTCTTGGCTCCCGTTTTGGCGTTTTGCGGAGACTTTCCCCACCTTTCAAAATCGGCAAATTCATCCGACGGTGAGACCCAGGGGGCAGTCTCACTGTCACCTTTGATCTGAGTGACCTCGACGATTGGTTCAAATCGAGCACGGGTCTGTGCATAGGCTTTTGTGAGGGGTTCGCCAGCATAGTTATCAGGCTTGAACATCTGTCCCCCGCTCAAGTTGCTGTTGTGAGGGATGGAAATCACGTGGCCGCCGGTATGGTCCTCATACGTGTTGAGATGCTCCCACAACATCTCTACGTTATCGCTGTCAAATCGCGAAAACGGCAAAGTCTGCCCGGTCTGCTCGGGGCCGTCCGGGAAGAGGACGTTCCTGTGAATCATGGCAGGCGCTCGTCCACTCCATTCGTAACCGGCGAACGTTGTGAACGTGCCGGGATTGTTGTGCTTTTCTGCGATTGCCACCACTTCATGCCACACTGTGCGTCGGAAGTTTTCATCGATGCCATAGTCAGGTTGCCATGCCCCCTTGGCCTGACCCAGAGTCTGGTTGCCGAGGTTGAATGTTTCGGCTGAGTCGGCATTGAGGATTTCCGGCAACGGCATCAAGCCGGCAATGAGCTGTTGCCAGTAACGACTGACTTTCGTGTCGGGGACCAAGGCATCACCCGCTACAAGTCGCGGCAAGACACCGAGATTTTCAGCATGATCGGCTACCATCAGGAAGTCCAGCGAACGGCGCAATCGTACTTCCTCGCCACCCGTTGCACGAATCGTTTCGCCTTTGGCAAAACGATAGGCATCGTCAGGTGTCCGCAGTGTACCAAGGGTATAAGCGTCTCCCGATAGATAGGTATGGACGTGGGTGTCTCCCCAATAGACGTTTCCGGGATACGTTTGATAAACGTTGGGTGAGTAGGATTCCTGCGCGGTTGCCGGTGATGCCTGCATGGACAGGGCAACGACGATAAAGAACAGCAGGACTGTATTGCTTTTTCCATTGGCTGTATGAGTTTTCATTTCGTTCCTTGATCCAAAAGCGATAGGGCTGGACGCGACGCCGCTGAATACCATCCTGGGTTGGCGGGATCAACAGGCAAAAGGCTGCCGGACCCAGGGTTAATCTACTGCCACCATCTTAGCGTATGATCATCCAATTCTGACGGACTCCTACAGTCGCGTTTCAAATGACGCTGATATCTACTCTATAACTCTTCAAAGGCAATGGCCCTGATCCAACACCCGTCCAGCCGTTCGACGCTGAGTGGAAATCCGAAGTAAAAGACTCTGTCTCTTTTGAGCGAAGTGATATTGGATAGCGGATAGGTAATCGGAATGTTATTACCCAGCATGTTCCGATGCGTAGGAGAATTGTTGGGCTGAGGTTTCTGGGCATCTACTTCCCAGATTAGACCCGGTACCTGAACCGCAAGCATCTTGATCTTCTGCTCAGCCAGCCATGCTGATGTTTCAGCCGGCATATAGGGTTGCTCTGCACCCTCATAAGGACTGCACATCAGGACGATATCACCTTCCTGCACATTGCTCAGGTGTTCCGGCTTTACTGCCTGACCCCGCTGCACGGTTTCACCCTGATCATTTTTCGTCTCAACAGGTTTAAGTGCTGACAGATTGCATACGGCTGCCGGCCCAAAAAACTGCTCGAGGGGATACTCCCACAGACCCTTGACATCATCAGGAAGACCCTCCCAGTGGTCCAGGTGGCCTTTACCACCCTCCGTGTGGGAACCAAAATGACCGCTCAATCTCCACTTCCAGACCTTATCGTCCGGCCATCCGCCGATCCAGGTGTACTTGGTGTTATCGTAGTCGGCGACGCCCTCTTCAAGCACCCAGGGCAAGCCGTATTGGTCCGTGTTGCCTTCCTCAATGTCACCGTTAAGTCGCTTAATCCTGGCCACCATTCTTGGACTGAGATCCACCAGACGATACTTGTCTACATCAAACATAATTCCTCCGATAATTGCCGCTGGCTGTGCCTCGGCAGCCAGATTCTTACGATATGGGTATACCGTCTTCTTGTCAAAACGGAGGGAATGGAGTTCACCCAACAATGGGCAGATGGGTAACCGTCGCCCGTATCCTACAGATAACCCTCTTTGGCGAACCGGGTCCATGGCTCGTTCCGACCGATGCCATAGCCGGTGACCAGTCCCTGTTTAACCCAGTCGCGAAACTCGGGAAACTCATCCAGTGTGGCCATCTCATCCATGGCCTTGAGCCAGGGAGTGGCATCATACGCTACATGACAGTGACGGAATTCACCGTCCTCGAAGAGGCCGTAGCAGGCGACCATCTTGCCGCAGCGGGGCTGGCCTATGCTGCCCGGATTGATGAACTGCTGGCCATTGATGGTACGTTCAAACTGGATGTGTGAGTGACCGAAAAGCACAATGGGACAATCACTGCCATCTGCAAGAACCGATAGTCGATCGTCTGAGGTGTCCGGCAGGGCTTGTGCCGACCGGTCCGGAAGCACCCCGTGTTTGAGATGCATCCGCATTCCACCCACTTCGTATTCACCTTCCGGTTTCAACTTCTTGAGGAAGTCGTATGCTGTTGGCTCCAGTCGACCGATGACACCACGGTTGAAGGCGAGCCAGTTTGCCGGCCAGTTCGCAAATCGCTCTGGTTCAAGGACCTCGATATCGTGGTTGCCGATGATAAAGGTCCCGGAAATGCCCTCGAGCAGTTTAATGGTCTCGTTGGGCTGAGGACCCGGTAATACTGAATCACCCAGAAACACAGTAGTATCGGCGTCGTTTTCCTTTTCCAGGACGGCCGCCAGTGCGTCCGCGTTGCCGTGAATATCGGCGATGATCAGAATCTTCATTCAAACTCTCTCCTGCAAGAGTAGACACCCGTTGCCGGATAATAATTGCATCGCCGGCTGGTTGTTTCAGCTTCAGTTTACCTGGGCAGGATGGCTACCGTACCAGACATATCTGAGCCTGCCTTCCAGGTGCGTACAGAGAGTGGCACTGGAAATTTCAGAGTGTATCTGCAGAACTTAAAGCAATGATCACTAGTTGGCAAATCTCGCCCTGTGGAGTTCACCCAAACATCCTGTTAGTCGTTTCACGAGGTTTGTTCAGGAACCATAGTTGACGAAGGAGTGAAACGAATTCGGATTGTGGCAGAGATTCTGACGTCCTGTTCGAAAAATGGGTGGACTCCAATTTGACTAAGTCCTGCCTATGGCTGACACTCATGGTGAATCTGAAAACACGGGAGCGGGCAGCAATGAATGAACTACTGGAACAGATGAACAAGGAAGTAATTGGTACTGGAAAGTGGGAATTCGCCAGTGCGGAATGGTGTCAGCACTGTGGTGAATTGGGTGCCAGTCTGTTGCGGGAGTCGGATCTTGATCTCAATAAATACAGCTGGGGATTCAGTGAAGAATATACGCTGACGCCGGAAAGGCTCATGGCGGGTCGTAAGGCAGCCGGCTACTATTTTATGATATCCGACGGTGAAGTAAGTGGTGGCGCCGGGTTGCCGGAAGAGTGCCTGGCTTTACCCGGATTTCATATAAGGGCAAATTGGGCCTCGATCGCATCCCAATCTTCTTACTTTTATGACAGCGAGGGGAACCGGGGACGCGGTGCTGACGAGGCAAAGATGTGGGCGGCGATTGCAGAATTGAGAGGTGATAATGCTGAGCCACTGAAAGCGTTCAAAGGCAAAGGCAAGGTCGAGGACAAGAATGCACCAAGGTGTCATGTCTGTGGTTCTACGGATCATGTCAGGGAAAAGTGTCCGGTATGGCCACCCGGAATAGGTGAGGCATTGAGTGTTGATACGGCTGAAGGCAAGGGCCTACATAATCTGACAGCGCGAGCACTCAAACACTCTCCAGAATTGCTGGCGCTGCCTCAGTCGAGTTGGGGTGTACCGGACGTGGCCAAAATGAACGATGCTCAGAAGTCAGACTTTATGAAACTGTTGGGCGTCGAATAACAGCGATTGTGTTTGTTTCCCATCATCCAATCCCCAGATTGCCACGGTTGACGAGAAATCACAAAGTTGGTCAGGACCCGGATCTGCGGTCGTAACAGATCAGCGTTGCGATCCTATTCTCATGATCCCTCTTCGGATCCTATGCTTCCAGCATCTTAGACTTCAGCCGATCGATCTGCTTTGCGGTCAAGCCAATCCAGCGAAGATAGCTCTTCACGCTGCCGTATTTTTCTTTTAGATAACCCAGTGTCAGCAACATGGCTTCCGGGGGACAGACCATCTTGTATGCATAGAGCGGATCCAGAACGAAGTCTGTTTCCGGACTGCCCAGCGTTGGCCGTTTTGTCTTCGTTGGGTACATGGATGTCAGCGCATAATCCTCCGCGATGGTGTCATCCGGGACTCCGGCAATACCCAACAGCAATGCAGAAATAACACCGGTGCGGTCCTTTCCCCCGGCACAGTGATACATGGATGCGTTATTCTCAGCGTCCGCCAGTGTAGCCATGATCTTCCCGACATTGTCCCGGCATTTGGAAAGAAATTGCTGATACATGTAAGCGAATCTCTGGGCCGGGTTCGACAGTTCAGAATCCTTTCGTAGACTATCTTTTTTCAAGTCTGCCATCAGATCGAGATGATGAAAGACGACTTTGTTCGAGTTGGTGAATACGTTGGGTGATTTTTCAACTTCCATCGACATTCTCAGGTCGATGACGGTGCCCACGCCGTAGGCCAGCAGGGTGTCCTGGTCTGCTTCGGTTAGAAGATGCATGCCGTCCGACCTGAGAAAGCGTCGCCAGCGGGTGCGATCGCCATCCATGGTTGTATATCCACCCAGATCACGCACGTTTTGTGCACCTTCCAGCTCCAGGTGCCGTTTTGGATCCCTTGTCTCATCCACCGACTCAATCCTCTGTCAGTCCAGGAATTTTGACAGCAGACGGTCAATCTGTGCGTCGGACAATCCAATCTTGCGAACGTATCCGTCCACACCACCGTAGTTTTCATCCAGAAACTCAAGCGCCAATAGCATCGTTCCTGGCAGGCAACTGAACATGTAGAGTGGCAATGGCGCACGATCGGGATCCCGGATTGCATCTTCCTGTCCCGGTATGAACATGGGATCGGGATTCTCATGATCCCTCTTCGGATCCGGCAGATAAAGGTCAGTTAGGCCATAGTCGGCCGCAATGGTCTGGTGGGGAACACGGGCGATACCCAACAGCAATGCAGCGATCATTCCCGTGCGGTCCTTCCCGGCGCCACAATGAAACAGCGAAGCATGGTCCCCAGCATCGGCCAAGGTGCCCATGATTTCCCCGATGATACCCTCGCAGCGCACAAAACCTAATCTATACAGGTCAGCCATCTTTTCTGCTTGTGTCAGCGAGGACTTTGCGGACTTGAAGTCAGCTACCCGGTCTCCCCACAGATCGTGATGGTGGTAGGCAATGTCTTCTAAATTGGCAAATGAGTTGGGCCACTTCTCTATATCCAGCTGTGACCTTAGATCGACCACGGCTCCGATACCGTAGTTCAGCATTTCTTGTTGGTCTGCGTCCGTCAAGTTCCATAGACCGGCACATCTGACAAATCGCCGCCATCGAGTGGTACGACCGTCAGTGGTTGAATAGCCGCCAAGATCACGCAGATTCTGGACGCTCACCAGGGGGATGTGACGATTTGGATCCAAAGTTTCGCTGGTCATATCTTGCTCTCTATGTACCCGCAGTCTTGGTGGTAGTGATATCGATCAGAGCCTTGGGTCGCAATCTTATTGTGTCCGGCTCGCGTTCCTCACTTAGCCGCTCTGTTGGGTAGGATGATTGGATGCTTCAGGCGAGGGAATTCAGTTTTGAAGAAGCACCCCAGTAGAAGTAGGAAATTGCTCGCCTTGAACGGCTCGAGCGATTCTCTCCCGACCAGTGAACTGTCAGAGCACTGTGAATGATTGCGTCTCCGGCTGCAACCACTCCCGCCACGGCCTGATCCGTATGAGTGTCATAGTCAAGATACAGGGCGCTGTCATCATGTTTTGTTTGGTGTGAACCTTTTGCGTAATACAGACAGCCATTCTGCTGATCGGCCTCGTCCAGCGCGATCCATATGGTGCAACCGTTACGCGGTCTTCTCGGATTACCTATGGCATCGAAATGTGGTTTCAGCATGGATGAACTGCCCGGAGGTTTGTTAAACCAGGCGGCAGTGGCCGGCACCAATCCATCTTCGATAAGTGTTTCAATCAGCGCCACATGCTTTCCATTAACGAGTTGCTCCTGGAACCATGCATCCTGCTTGTTAAGGTTCTTGAGGATTGCCGTGTCGCCTTTCCCATCCATATATCGGTCAGTGCGTTCACGCATTTCTGACAGCTCGGCAGGGGTGAGATATTCCCGAAGTATGATGAATCCATCCCGATCGAAATCGTGTTTGATATCTTCATCTCTGACATCATGGGCTGACTGAGATTTATCGTTAGCCATGGTTTATCCCGGCGTTGCCGAAGTCCTTGTAGACTGCTAACAGTCCAGCTCTGCTGCCACGGGAGAAGTGCAGGCTAATCAACCGGATTGCTCCTCTTGCTCTGTAAATCTGGTTGGTTCATATACATCGGAGCGGGGCAAGCCGGGCGGGATTCGACCCATCTCCTGCAGGCGTCTGGTCACTTCATCACAGACCAGGATATTGTTGAACGATCTGCCTACACGGGTCAGGCCGGGACGATCATCCATCAGCAGGTTGACATCAAAGGTGTCGGCATAGTGAAACAGGATGTCTGCCATCTCCTCGGTTACCTCAACCAGCCAGTCGGCGGTGGGCGGTCGGAAACCATGAAAACCGAGCTTCCTCCTTGGGGGTAGGAAGAAGTAGGGTGTTGGAAACACACCGCGTGAAACCAGATCTTCGAATCCCTTTACGAATGTACTCATGGGCTCTACGCCCAGCACCACGGCAGCCATGGCACCGCGTCCCCTGCCGAATATTTCCGCCGAGGCTTCAGATGCTTCAATCCAGTGTTCGTGGGTCGTTGCTTCAGCCTTGCCCGGACAAATGGCTCGCCAGAATGCAGGATCCATGACCTCCAGGTCGAATGACGTTGCATTGATGCCAAGCTGCTTCCATTTGTCCAGCTCTGAAAGGTCGTTCGGGGGGTAGACGTTTGGCGTGATCTGCAGTTGCGACAGCACGTCGTCGTCGAGGGACTCGTGCAGCTGCTCCATCACTGCTTCGAGGCGATCTATCAGTCTGTCGCGGCGCCATGGTGGCAGGACGCCACCGGTCATCATCAGACACCCTCGCCAACCTTGACTGACCGCCTGGATAGCGGTCGCAGTCGACTTGGCGATGGCATCCGAAAGGGCCTGACCGGATGGAACCTGCTTGTTCCCAATAGTTTTCTCACAATACATGCACCCCTTCCCGGAGTCATGATTGTGGCATCGGAAGTGGACTGAGATGGCAAGGAGATCCGATCCGGCGGCAGAGGATGCCTTCTTGTACTCCCGCTCGTCATGAGACCAGCGAGTCGGTGCTGAACCGGTGCCGAGGACCTTGCCTTGGTCTGAAATGGTCACGTGACCCTTGTCGAAGACGACCTCGAGGCTTGAGTATTTGTTGTGGGGAGTCGTCACCGGTAACTCACAGCCATCGAGGATGACAGCACCCGGTCCCTTGTTCATCGCTTGTCTGAATTGCAGGCGAGCGCCCTCTGACAGAAGGCGTGCCTTGAGCCAGATGTCATCCTTAGTGATTTTACGTTTCTCGGTCACGGTGAGTGCCCTGTCTCTTGCCGGTACGGTTAATTATATTCTTCTAAGAATACTAATAGGATTCTCTGGCTTTGCAAGTTCACGCCGCCGGTACTTCCCCCATAATGGCAGTTTCTCTGATTATGGAATCCCTCTGTCAGTTTGGTTGCCTCGCCGGAATTGTTGGCGGTGCCTGAGACGAGGTGGGGTGTTGCCAAGATGAATGATGCTCCAACGGCCAGACGTTCTGAAACTGTTGGGGATTCTATAACAGCTACAGTCCATCTTCGCCATGGGTTCTCCTGGCATTACTCGTTGCTGTTTAATTTGTGTCGGATCAGCGCTGGTTTGCCCCAAGTCCGTCAACGGTCCATACTGATCGACTCAAATCCAGCATAAGGAAAAAGAGCATGATTAACGGAATTCACCACACAGCTTTGTCAGTCAAGGACATGGACAGATCTCTGGCGTTCTACCGCGACCTTCTGGGACTTGAACTGAGCATGGATAGAAGCTGGGACAATGCTGGTGCAGTTGGCGACAAGATCCTCAGAGTCAAGGGTACGGCGGCCAGGCAAACCATGCTGAGGATCGGCAACTCCAACAACTATATTGAGCTGTTCCAATTCAACAAGCCTGAACCAACACCCATGGCAGAAGACCGACCGGTCATCGATCGTGGAATTACGCATATCTGTCTGGATGTGACGGACGTTGATTCGGAATATGAAAGGCTTTCGGTAGCAGGAGTAATCTTCCACTGTGAGCCCCAGGACCTGGGTCTGGGATGTCGCACAACCTACGGAAGGGACCCGGACGGGAACGTCGTGGAGTTTCAGGAACTGTTCAATCCGCCTCGCAAGTCGCTATAGAGTACTTTATCTGGCACCTGTGTACAGCTGGGTTGTTGGGTACTAAAACCCGGACATAGTCTCGAACGGCTGCTCTGACACTAAACCGTGAGACGGGTCCCAACGTAAAGATGATGGGAGAATTCGATGCCCCAATACCACCCACACCATATCCACCTGATGAGCCACGATGCCATGGCGGCGGGTGCGTACTACGAAAAAATGTTCGGCGCAGATCTCGTCGCCTCGCAGGGCGCCAACGGCCTGCCCCGGGCCAACATGACCCTGGGTGATCAGATCATTCTGATTTCCACCGTGGACGAAAGCGTGGACCAGATGGCATCAGGTCCGCACAGCTGCCTCGGTCTGGATCACATCGGCATCGGCGTGGATGATTTGCAGGCGGCGATTGCCGATCTGGAGGTCAAGGGTGCCGAGTTCCTGATGAAACCACGGGGCGGGGAGAGCAGGATCGCGTTCGTGAAGGGGCCGGATTTCGTCAGTATCGAATTGGTGCAGACCAGACCCACTGAATAAATAGCCACTCATTTCGCTTTCATTCCACAGGCTTACACAGCGTGAGCCAGAAAATGTGCGTGTCTCATTTCGCGTTTTTCCGTTTGTGGACAACTCGCCTGCGTTGTATACACTATGCGCACATTTTGCTGCGAGGAATTGGCGCTATGCATAGCCTGGAACGCCTGATCATCCGAACAGAAGTGATTCAACGACGAGAGGAGGGTTGCGATGTCGCGGACATCCAGCCGCGCGTCGAAGTTGCGCTCGCCGATGAAGCCAGTGATGACGCAATATTTGAAGCGTTGTACGACGAGTTGGATGCACTGGAACCCGATCCGGTATTCCCCTACACCGAGCCATCCGAACTGGAAGCGGTTCGAGCGCTGCGACCGGACGGACCACGTCGTATAGAAGTCAACCTAACCGACGACGAAATGCGCAATCGCATTCATGGTGCCTGGCTCGGACGCGCTGCCGGCTGTTCACTTGGCAAACCGGTGGAAGGCTGGCCAAAAAAACGTATCGACCGATATCTGGCGTCTGTCGGCGCATTGCCCCTGGACAACTACATCCCGTATTCCGAAGATGTCATCGCTACGCACCTGAGGAGCAGTACCAGGGATAACATCGAATACATGGCGCGGGACGATGACATGGATTACCCGATTCTTGGCCTGCTTGCGTTGGAGAGTAAGGGAGCCGAATTCACTCCGCGCAACGTGGCAAATGTCTGGTTGAGTCGCATGCCGTTCCACCTGCTTTACACCGCCGAGAACTCTGCCTATCGGAATTTCGTCAACCGTCGCTGGCCGCCCGAGTCGGCCACCTGGCGGAATCCCTACCGCGAATGGATCGGCGCCCAGATTCGCGCTGACATTTTCGGCTACGTGACGCCGGGCTGGCCGGAGAAAGCGGCGGAATTCGCGTTCCGTGACGCCAGTATTTCTCACGTAAAGAACGGGATCTACGGGGAGATGTTCGTTGGCGCCATGCTGGCGGCTGCCTTCGTCAGCAGTGACATTTCGGCGATCATCGAGATGGGCCTCTCTGAAATTCCTGCGAATTGCCGACTTGCCGAGGCAGTGCGTGACGTCCTGGCGTGGAGCCGTATGTCCACCGACTGGGAAGACGTCTGGGATAGGATTCAGGAAAGTTACGGTCACTACCATGGCGTTCACACGATCAACAATGCGGCGCTCGTCGTGATGGGCCTCGTGTTTGGCGCGGACGACTACGAGAACGGTATTGTGACCACCGTGCGAGGCGGCTGCGATACGGACTGTAACGGCGCTACTGTTGGTTCCATCCTGGGGGCAAGATTCGGTGCACGGGATCTGCCTGACAAATGGATTGGGGTGCTGAGCGACCGTCTTATGTCGTCGGTTCGCGACTGTAACGACAATCGGATTTCCGAGCTGGCCGAACGCACGCATCACATCGCCATGCAGATCATAGCCCCAGCTGATGAAGAGCAAGAAGTAGCAGCAGAGCTTGTGCCAGAAGTAATGACTGGTGCATTACCCGGAACCTGGGGATTCGACGTTCCCTGGGGAAAACATATCCTACGGATCAACGAGGACCTGTCCGGTGAAATCGAGTCCGTCGCCCATGGCGAGATCTCCAGGATCCACGACGTACTGGTCGATGGCAACGAGGTCCATTTCACATTCGGTGTGGAGAAGGGAAGTTCGGAAGTCGAGGTTGTGTTCGACGGCAGGATATCCAGCGATCGAATTGCCGGGGAATGTACCAGCGGCGGCGCCGAATTCCCGGCGAGCGGTGCCAGGGAGTGAACGAGGTCAACGAGGCCATCGTGTCTGAAAGTCTGTCCACGTCCGCTCGAGCCGTGAACTCACCCATCACAAGCGGTTTCTCAATTCAGCTGCACATGCAACATCCGATGATTACGTAAGATCCTTACGCACCATGGCGATTGCCGTTGGAATGTAGATCAAAAGCATCAATGGGAATCCAAAAACAGCGAATAAGATGGTGTCTGAGACGAATCCGGATGGCTCAAACAAATGGCGCTGTAGCTGCAACTCGGCGAAACCTATCGGAAGCGTGGCGCAAAACACAAACGAGAGCCGCCACTTTAGTCGCGCAAAGCTTGCTTTCAATGCATACTCCCTGTCAGTTTGGCTCAGTCCAGATAGCTCGGGAATATTCCGCAATCTAAAGTAGATCATGTGTGCCTCCACGTTCCTGTCACCAATTTGACGCATCGTCAATTGTAAGCCCTGCCCCGTCGTATCCGAACCTGCCAGTACGATTCCTTCAAACATTCTGTTTCACCACCAATAACGTCGTAAGAAGGATGGATTGGATTACGAATCTCTCATACCAATTCCGGTGAGCATTATCTGATTCCGTTCATGCTGTGTTGGCCTGATAACCGGCGGGTAGATCTGCGATAGGCTTACCACAGCTTAGCTCTCCATCTCGATCGGGCCTAGCCCCGGTTCTCAGCCTTTACCAGTTGCCTGCATTCAATGGATAGCTTGCAGAATCTCGTCGTTACTGGGATGGATACTTGAGATTCTCTGCTTGCTTGGGGTACGTACTCAAGGGTGAATTGGTTTTTGATTTGTTGAGCGCTGCTAGAACCCATTCTAGCGATATGACCTAACAAACCGGGGAATTGGATTTGGACAAGGGCATTCGCCTAATATACTCCACCTCTCTCAGACGCTTGTCCTTTGGCAAAAGGAGGAAGTATGTCGGCTACTAGTAGAGCCATCACACGAATCTCAGACGAGATCAAGGTGTCAATGGACAACAATTTTGACCCCCTTTCGGACAATAAGATTGACCCCCCTCCCTGTTTTATGACCCCTTCGATGTTGTCCTCCTGTTGCTTGTGGTGACATGCACGTAGTGCGGCATTAGCAG